>Ga0153932_1000099_pt1 | contig 48387 bp, 42 predicted proteins | sample TSNJ016MetaG_FD_102273 | JGI IMG/M metagenome (GOLD analysis project Ga0153932, IMG submission 102273) | Attine ant fungus gardens microbial communities from New Jersey, USA - TSNJ016 MetaG | ecosystem: Host-associated > Fungi > Mycelium > Unclassified | place: USA: New Jersey, Wharton State...
CGGGGCGATAACTGCGCAAGGTTATGGGTTGCGCATGTCCCGCGATTCGAACATCCTCTATGCAGAGGCCCAGATCCAGCGTCGATGCCATGGTTATTTTCAGCGCGTCCGCGCCATCCCACCTCGATTGCGATGGGACGAATTCTGAGGTCTACGTCTTTCGAAATAAATGCCTATAATCCGGCAACACAATTCGGTCGCGCTGAACAATCACGATCAATTTGACACTGCCCATTCCTACAACATCCTCGCAGCGGCTTTATTCCATGCGCTGCAAAGATTTGACGGTGAGAGAAAAATGGACCGGCTACAAGCTATGCAGGTGTTTACAAGAGTTGTCGATACCAATAGTTTTTCTCGCGCTGCAGACACGCTGGATATGCCTCGCGCCTCGGTAACGACGATTATTCAAAACCTTGAAGCGTTTCTTAACGTGCGTCTTCTGCAACGTACGACACGACGCCTGAACCTCACGCCCGACGGTGCTGCTTACTATGAGCGCTGCGTGCGGATCCTCGCGGACATTGAAGAAACCGAGAGTTCATTCGCCAATACAGGAAAAGGTCCGCGCGGCAAATTGCGGATCGATATGCCGGGGTCGATCGGACGAATGATCGTCATGCCCCAATTATGTGAATTCCATACGCGTTATCCGGATATCGAGCTGATGATCGGATTCGGCGACAAACCGGTCGACCTGATTCAGGAAGGCGTGGACTGCGTGATTCGCGTGGGGACTTTGCAGGATTCTAGTCTTGTTGCAAGAAGGATTGGCGTTTTTCAAGGGCTGACCGCGGCGAGCCCGGATTATCTTGAACTGCATGGCGTGCCGCATACCATCGAGGAATTGCAGCAGCACACGGCGGTGAATTATTTTTCCAGCCGTACCGGCCGCGTGATGGATATGGATTTCGTCATCGATGGGAAATCCGTCGATGTGAAGATGCGTGGCGCCATCGCGGTGAACGATGCAGAGGCTTATCTGGCTTGCGGCGTGAAGGGCGTCGGGCTCGTGCAGATCGCACGATTCATGGCGCTGCCGTACCTGCGTTCGGGTGAGCTGGTCGAAGTGCTGCCGCAATGGAAGCCGTTGCCCATGCCTATTTCGGTCGTGTATCCCCATAACCGGCACTTGTCGCCCAAAGTGCGCGTGTTCGTCGACTGGGCCGCCGAACTGTTCGAGCGTTGCCCGTTGTTGTCCGGTCAGGAAGATGCGGAAGAGCGCTGCTTGCCGACAGCGACACCGCGTTCGGTTATCGTCAAGCACGGAACACCAGATGTTGCTGGAACCGCTGAAGTGGTCGTTTAAGAGCGCTTATTGAAGGGGTTTATTCGCGGGCTTTTACGGCGAATAAACCCCTTTCTTTTGCAACGTCGCGCCGGTCGGCAATTCAATTCAGCACTTTCAACCATCCTCAGTGTAAGGGCTTAAGCCCCTATCGCACCGATAGCTTTTCTCCAAAACCCCTTGGAATAAGGCGCTTTGCGATTGTTCGGATCTCGTGATTAATCAATTCGCCTAAGCATCATTTATCCCGCAGTCGCGGTTGACTACATTTCGTCCTGTCGCAGTGCGGCACATCACATTTGCCGCTGACTGCCCGTGCATCTATTCGAATGGCATCGATCTGATTCATGCCTTCGCTTGAACCGACAGGAGCATCACCGTGAAAACCGCAATCGCAGCGCTCTCGCTTTCCGCCGTATCCGCACTCGTTGCAACGACCGCCTTTGCCGATGGCGGCATCGGGCGCGCCGGAACCTATCAAACCGCAACTACGTCGCAAAGCACGATGACCCGCGAACAGGTCCGCGCCGAACTCGCCGCTTCTTATGCAAACGGAACACTGCCCGCATTGAACCGGAACACGTATCCGGATCGCAGCATGGCAGGTATTGCCATCGCCGCTCAGCACGATCAACGCGCTCGTGACGCGGCGCTCGCAGAAGAACGCAATCGTTCGATAGTCGAATTTGCCAACGGGTCGGTCACGCAAAGCGGCAAGGCACAAATCCAGTAATCGCCTTGAATGTGCATTGAATGTGCTTTGAACACACAGGAGCCGATCATGGATGATCTAGCACCGCTGGAAGACTTCTCCGCACTCGATGACTGGTTGCCCGAAGCGCAGCCGTTGTGGAAGCCGTTCAGGCCTCAGGTTGCCCGGGAAGAAGTTGCTGCAGAGGTCGAAGGTTGAGGGTGGAAGGCATTGACCGCGGACTCACGAAGTCCGCGGTCAATAAAAGACCAGGCCGGCGTTATCCGCAAGCCCCTACTTCACCGCACGCAGTACAGAAGTCGCAGCCGTCCTTGCGAATCATCGCGTTGGCGCCGCATGTCGGGCATTTACGGCCCGGGATCGGCAGCAATGCGTGAGGGTTGGCGGCATCCGCGTTCTCTTCTACAACGGTCGTGATGTCGTTGTCGTCACCAGTGGAAACGGGCACGTCCTGCGTGGCCTGCGCCGAGTCCTTGCGGCGTTGAGCAAGCAAGCGCGACGGTACTTGTCCGCCTTCGACATCGAGAAATCCGCGCCGATGCAAAATCTGCTGGATCGCATACGCGAGCGCCGCGACTTCGGAATCGTGCCAGCGCGGTGACCTGTGTCCATCGAGATGCTCTACATCGCCCAGACGCACTTGGCCGCGATCCCATGACACCTTGCGCATGTCCTGCAGGTTGCGTGCGACAAACCCGCCACGCGCAGCAAGCGACAACGAGCGCATGGTCGCCGTGATCCACTGCTGCGATTCATCGCGCTGACCCGTTGGAATGAAGAACTCGATAGGCCGCTCGATGGTGACATCTTCACCGCCAAGCCGCCCCGTGATCTCCATGAAGGACACCGCCACGTATAGCGACTTCTTGCCCGCTTGCGTGAGGTACTCCACTTTTTCGATGATCGCCGGCAACTCGCCGCGCGGCCGGTGATCGATGGCAATGCGCAACGGATCGAGTTGCACTTCCGAGTCGGCTGCATCGGATGGATCGGAAGCAACGACCGCCGGCGTCTCGGGGGTGACTGAGAGTACCGCGCCAAGGGTTTCATTGGGCCTGTAAGTGGCGAGCCCTTTCAGCCCGCGACGCCACGCATCGAAGTAGAGATCCTTGAAGGCATCGAAGGGATAATCGGCGGGGACATTGACAGTCTTCGAAATCGATGTATCCACGAACGGCTGAACCGCCGCCATCATCTCCAGATGATCGTGCGCGGACATGTCGAGCGCGCTGACGAAGTAGTCGGGCAGCGCCTTCACATCGCCTCCAAGCTCACGATACAACCGGTACGCATGATCCTCGACCGCGAACGATTGCCTGCTGCCATCGGCCATGCGCTTCGTGCGGGTATAGCTCCACGAGAACGCGGGTTCGATTCCGTTGGACGCGTTGTCCGCGAACGCAAGGCTCACGGTCCCCGTCGGCGCGATGGAAAGCAGATGGCTGTTGCGGATGCCGTCGCGGCGGATTTCATCCTTCAGGTCATCGGGAAGACGTGACGCAAAAGTGCCTGTTTCAAGGTACTTTTCTGCATTGAAGAGCGCAAACGCGCCGCGCTCACGCGCGAGATCAACCGATGCACGATAGGCCTCATCGCGCATCGTCCGCGCCACGCGCGCCGCGAATTCGCGTCCCTCTTTCGAGTTGTAGCGAACACCGAGCATCACGAGCGTATCGCCGAGTCCTGTAAAACCAACGCCGATGCGCCGCTTGTCCTGCGCTTCCTTGTCCTGTTCCGGCAGCGGCCAGAGCGTCACGTCGAGCACGTCATCGAGAAAACGAACCTGCGTGCGTGTGCTCCTGGCAAGCGCATCCCAGTCGAAGACCGGCGTGCCGCCATGCCGCTGCGCGAACGGATCGCGCACGAAACGCGTCAGGTTCAGCGGCCCGAGATTGCAGCATCCATACGCGGGCAAAGGCTGCTCGCCACACGGATTTGTCGCACGAATCGTTTCCACGGCGCGCAGGTTGTTGTCGTCGTTCATGCGCGACATGAAGACCACGCCGGGCTCCGCCACGTCATAAGTCGAACGCATGATCGTGTCCCACACTTCACGCGCCTGCACCTCGCGGTACACCCACAAACCGTCGTCACGCTGATGTGAGTCGGCGGAAGCCTTGAACGCGGGCGACGGTTCCGCGCGATGCACGAGCTGCCACGACGCGTCGTCGGACACGGCCTGCATGAACTCGTCGGTCACCGCGACCGATACATTGAAGTTGTTCCAGCGCCCCTTCACATGCTTCGCCGCAATGAACTCCAGCAAGTCGGGGTGCGTGCAGTCGAGAATGCCCATCTGCGCGCCGCGTCGCGAGCCCGCGCTTTCCACGGTCCTGCACGATGCATCGAATACATCCATATAACTGCACGGACCCGACGCCGATGAACCCGTCGAGTGCACGCGCGCCCCTTTCGGCCTGATGGCGGAAAAGTTGTAACCCACGCCGCCGCCGCGCCGCATGGTTTCGGCGGCCTGCAGCAACGCCACGTAAATGCCCGGCAAGCCGTTTTCGTCGATGCCCTGAATCGCGTCGCCCACCGGCTGCACGAAGCAGTTGATGAGCGTTGCCTGGATTCCCGTCCCTGCCGCGCTCATGATGCGCCCGGCGCCCAGCGCGCCGCGCTGGAAATTCTCGAAAAACGCCGTCTCGGCCTGCTTGCGAAGCGCCTCGGGTTCCGCGAGCGACACGCCTCGCGCGACCCGCCGGTAGATATCGTCGATCCGGGTCTCATCGCCCTTTGCGTACTTTTCCAGCATTACGTCGATGGAAAACTGCTGCGGTGAAACCGTCAGCTTCAAATCGTCTTCAGCCATGTCCTGTCCTCATGTCCATCGGGTGGTGCGTAGTCGCGAAGTTGCGGCGTCGGGTCCGTCCCGGGTCCGTCCCATTTGGGTTTGGCACAGATTTACTCCTTTCGAAGTAGTCCCGCCGGAGAAGCGACATGAAGTCGCGTCATCCCATCGGCGAATGGGCGGCACGCCGCGCAATTCCTAATCTTGCAGTCGATCCCCACTACAACGCAAACTTAATCGACAGGCACGCACCATGACGGCCTCACGCAAGACTTCCGCGACTACTCCGTCCGCTTTGGCGGCAGCCGATCCGCGCGCCTGGCGCGTCCTGTGGTCGAGCACTTTCGCTTTCACCATCTGCTTCGCGATCTGGATGATGTTCGCGATTCTCGGCATTCCGCTGAAAACGCAGCTCGGCCTCTCCGACACCGAATTCGGCCTGATCGCCGCAACGCCGGTTTTGTCGGGATCGCTTGCACGCGTGCCGCTCGGTATCTGCACGGACCGCTTCGGTGGCCGCATCGTCTTTTTCCTGACGATGCTCGCCACCGTCATTCCCATCTGGCTGCTCACCCATGCCACGCAGTTCTGGCAATTCATTTCGCTGGGACTTCTGATCGGGCTCGCAGGCGCCTGTTTTTCGATCGGCACGCCCTACGTGGCGCGCTGGTTCCCCAAAGACCGCCAGGGCCTCGCAATGGGCATCTTCGGCGCCGGCAACAGCGGCGCTGCGTTGACCAAATTCGTCGCGCCGGTGCTGATCGTGAGCTTCGGCACGTGGATGATCGTGCCGAAGGTCTACGCCATTGCAATGCTGGTGACGGCCGTGGTGTTCTGGATGACTTCGGCTACTAATCCCGCACATCGCGTCGAAAATCCGCCGAGTTTCTCGAGCCAGTTGCGCGTGATGAAAGATCGCCGCGCATGGCGCTACTCGCAGTACTACTCGGTCGTGTTCGGCGGTTACGTGGGCCTCGCGCTGTGGCTGCCGCATTACTACGTCAACCACTACGGTTTTCATATCGAACAGGCGGCGCTGCTCGCTGCGTGTTTCTCGTTGCCCGGCGGCGTACTGCGCGCGGTCGGCGGATGGCTCTCGGACCGCTTCGGCGCGCAAAAAACGACGTGGGTCGTGATGTGGACCGTGCTCGCCTGCTTCTTCTTTCTAAGCTATCCCGACACCGACCTGGTCGTGCAATCGGCCCGAGGCCCGCTCGCGTTCAACATCGCCATTTCTCCCACGCTGTTCACCGTGCTGATGTTCACCGTCGGCATTGCCATGGCGATCGGCAAGGCCTCGGTCTTCAAATTCGTCTCCGATGAATACACCGGCAACATCGGCGCAGTGTCCGGCGTGGTCGGGCTTGCGGGCGGTCTGGCGGGTTTCGCGCTGCCGATTCTTTTCGGCGTGCTCGCCGACCTGACCGGCGTCAGCAGCTCGTGTTTCATGCTGCTTTTCGGCGCGACGGCTGTCAGCCTCATCTGGATGCATTTCTCTTTTCGCGCGCATGGCACGGCTGTCGAACCACGCGCATCCACCTAACCCATCGGCTGAAACCATGTCCAACCATGTGCTGAAAGATTGGGAGCCGGAAGATCCGGCTTTCTGGAAAACACGCGGCTCGGCGATTGCCAACCGCAACCTGTGGATCTCGATCCCCGCGCTGATGCTCGCGTTCGCCGTGTGGTCGTTGTGGAGCGTCGTGGTCGTCAACCTCGACAAGGGCGGCTTCCACTTCACAAAGAACGAATTGTTCTGGCTGACCGCGTTGCCCGCGCTTTCCGGCGCCACGCTGCGCATCTTCTATTCGTTTCTCGTACCCATTTTCGGCGGCCGGCGCTTTACCGCCGTCTCCACGGCCACGCTGCTGATTCCTGCTCTTGGCATGGGCTTCGCGTTGCGCGATCCGGCCACGAGCTATTCCACCATGCTCGTACTCGCGTTGCTGTGCGGCTTTGGCGGTGCGAACTTCAGCTCGTCGATGGCCAACATCAGCTTCTTTTTTCCCAAAGCCAGAAAAGGACTGGCGACAGGACTGAACGCGGGCATCGGCAACCTGGGGGTGTCGCTAGTCCAGTTCGTGACGCCGATCGTGATCGCCACGGCCGCGTTCGCCTCTTTCGCGGGCGGCGGCCAAACCTTCGTCAAGGAAGGCGTCGAGCACGGCATCTGGCTGCAGAACGCGGGCTTCATCTGGGTGCCGTTCATTATCGTTTCGTCGATTGCGGCGTGGTTCGGCATGAACGATATCGCCGACGCGAAAGCCTCTTTCGCCGATCAGGCCGTGATCTTCAAGCGCATGCACAACTGGCTGATGTGCTGGCTGTACATCGGCACGTTCGGTTCCTTCATTGGTTTCTCGGCAGGCTTCGCGCTCTTGACCAAGGCGCAATTCCCATCGATCAACCCGACCGCCTATGCGTTTCTCGGGCCGCTCGCAGGCGCGCTGACGCGTCCTGTCGGAGGATGGATCTCGGACCGCCTGGGCGGCGCGCGAGTGACGTTGTGGACGTTCGTCGGCATGATCGCCTCGGTGTTCGTCGTCATTTCGTTCATGCCGGGCGCAGGATCAAGCGGCAACTTCGCCGGCTTCCTCGGCGCGTTCATCGTGTTGTTCATGCTGGCGGGTATCGGCAATGGCTCGACCTTCCGCATGATCCCGGTGATCTTCATGACCCAGCATCAACGCGCGGCCAAAGGGCTCGACGACGCTGCCCAGCGCCAGGCGCTTCACAACGCCGCGAAGGAATCCGCGGCCGTGCTGGGCTTCTCCGCAGCAATCGGCGCGTACGGCGGCTTCTTCATTCCCAAAACCTTTGGTACGGCGCTCGACATGACCGGCTCGGCCGTTCCCGCGCTGTATGTGTTCATCGCGTTCTACGTGACGTGCGTTGCCATCACGTGGTTTTTCTATGCACGCCGCAACGCCGGCATGCCTTGCTGACGCGCCCTACCCGACACAGGACAAAACAATGAGTCATTTTCTGGATCGCCTGAAGTTCGTCAAGCGCACGCAGTCGACGTTTGCGAACGGCCATGGCGCGGTTGTCAGCGAAGACCGCAAGTGGGAAGACGGATATAGAAACCGTTGGCAACACGACAAGATCGTACGTTCCACGCACGGCGTGAACTGCACCGGTTCATGCTCGTGGAAGGTGTACGTGAAGAACGGTTTGATCGTCTGGGAAACGCAGCAGACCGACTATCCGCGCACACGCGCCGACTTGCCCAATCACGAACCGCGCGGCTGTCCGCGGGGTGCATCGTATAGCTGGTACGTGTATTCCGCGCAGCGCGTGAAGTACCCGATGATCCGCGGCCGTCTTATGGACATGTGGCGCGAAGCACGCAAGAGCATGGACCCGGTCGCGGCATGGGCATCGATCAGTCAGGACCCCGTCAAGTCGAAACGCTACAAGAGCGTGCGCGGACTCGGCGGCTTCGTGCGCGCCGACTGGAATACCGCCAATGAAATGATCGCGGCGGCGAATGCGTTCACCATCGGCAAGTTCGGGCCGGATCGCGTGATCGGCTTCTCGCCGATCCCGGCAATGTCGATGGTGTCATACGCCGCCGGTTCACGTTATCTCAGCCTGATCGGCGGCGTCTGCCTCTCGTTCTACGACTGGTATTGCGATCTGCCGCCGGCTTCGCCGCAAGTGTGGGGCGAGCAGACCGACGTGCCGGAATCAGCCGACTGGTACAACTCGACCTACCTCATGGTGTGGGGATCGAACATTCCTCAAACCCGTACGCCCGACGCGCACTTCTATTCCGAAGTCCGCTACAAGGGCACGAAGACTGTGGCGGTATCGTCGGATTTCGGCGAGATGGTCAAGTTCGGCGATATCTGGCTCGCGCCGACGCAAGGCACCGACGCAGCGTTGGCAATGGCAATGGGCCACGTCGTGCTGAAGGAATTCCACGCGGCCAACGCGTCGAACAAGTCCGTGTATTTTCGCGACTACGTGAAGCAATACACCGACATGCCGATGCTCGTGCTGCTGCGCGACAACGGCGAAACCCTGGTCCCCGATCACTTCCTGCGCGCATCGCATCTCGCCGATAACCTCGATGAAGCCAACAACGCGCAATGGAAGACGCTCGTGCTGGACGCCGGCAGCGGCGAGATTGTCGCGCCCAACGGCACGATCGGTTTTCGCTGGAACGAGGCGTCGCACAACGACGGCGAGAAGGTCGGCCGCTGGAACCTCGAACTGAAGGACGGCGGCAGCGGCCGCGCCATCGACCCGCGTCTTTCCATGATCGACGCGCACGACGAAGCCGTCGAAGTCGGCTTACCCTATTTCGGCAGCGAGCACGACGCGTTGCTGAGCCGGCGCGTCCCGGCAAAGCGCGTCACCCTCGCCGATGGCACCTGCGCGCTCGTTGCGACCGTGTTCGATCTGCAGATGGCGAACTACGGCGTGGACCAAGGCCTTGGCGGTCCGAACGTCGCAACGAGCTACGACGACGACGTCCCCTACACGCCGGCATGGCAGGAAAAGCACACCACGGTCCCGCGCAACCTCGTGATCCAGGTGGCGCGCGAATTTGCGACGAACGCCCATCAGACCCAGGGCAAGAGCATGGTGATCGTGGGCGCGGCGCTCAATCACTGGTATCACAACGACATGATTTATCGCGGCATCATCAACCTCCTGATGATGTGCGGTTGTGTGGGCAAGAGCGGCGGAGGCTGGGCGCACTACGTAGGCCAGGAAAAGCTGCGTCCGCAGTTCGGCTGGGCGCCGCTCGCATTCGCGCTCGACTGGTCGAAGCCGCCGCGCCAGATGAACGGCACGTCGTTCTTCTACAACCACACGAGTCAGTGGCGTCACGAGAAAGTGGGCCTGAGTGAAGTCCTCGCGCCGACCGCGAACATGGGCAAGTATTCGCACCTCTCCATGCTCGATCTCAACGCGAAGTCCGAGCGCATGGGCTGGTTGCCGAGCGCACCGCAACTCGGTGCAAACCCGCTCGACCTCACTGACGCGGCCGTTCACGCCGGCATGAAGCCCGTGGATTACGTTGTGGACCGCCTGAAGTCCGGCAAGCTGCAGTTCTCTTGCGACGACCCGGACAACCCCGTCAACTTCCCGCGCAACATGTTCGTCTGGCGCTCGAACATCCTGGGCAGTTCGGGCAAGGGGCACGAGTATTTCCTGAAGTATTTGCTCGGCACGCAGAACGCCCTCTTCTCCGATGAAAACGACGCCATCATGCCGGGCGAAGTCAACGTGCGCCCCGCCGCCGAAGGCAAACTCGATCTTCTGACGGTGCTCGATTTCCGCATGAGCACGACCTGCCTCTACGGCGACATCGTGTTGCCGACCGCAACGTGGTACGAGAAGGACGACCTCAATACATCGGACATGCATCCGTTCATTCATCCGTTGTCGGAAGCCGTGCAACCGTTATGGGAAAGCAAGAGCGACTGGGAAATCTACAAGGGCATTGCCGAGAAGTTCGCGGAAATCGGCGGTGCGCATCTGGGCACGCGCACCGACCTGGTCTGCACGCCGCTCATGCACGACACCCCGGGCGAGCTCGGCCAACCGTTCGAACCTAAGGACTGGCGTGCGGGCGAATGCGACTTGATTCCGGGCAAGACCGCGCCGTCCATGACGGTCGTCGAGCGTAACTACAAGGATGTGTATCGCAAGTTCACGTCGGTCGGACCGCTGCTCGATACGCAAGGCAACGGCGGCAAGGGCATCAACTGGAATAGCAAGCAGGAAGTCGGCGAGCTCGCGGACATCACGAAAACCGTCACCGAACCGGGCGTGAGCCTAGGACGTCCGCGTCTGGATACGGCTATCGATGCAGCCGAGATGATCCTCACGTTCGCGCCGGAAACCAACGGGCATGTGGCAGTCAAGGCGTGGGAAGCATTGTCGAAGATCACGGGACGCGAACACGCGCACCTCGCGCTTGGCCGCGAGCACGACAAGATCCGTTTCCGCGATGTCCAGGCACAGCCGCGCAAGATCATTTCCGCGCCCACATGGTCGGGCCTCGAATCCGAGGAAGTGAGCTACAACGCCGGTTATACGAACGTGCATGAACTGATCCCATGGCGCACGCTGACGGGCCGGCAGCAGTTCTACCAGGATCATCGCTGGATGCTGGATTTCGGCGAAGGCTCGTGCGTGTATCGGCCGGCGATCAACACGAAAACCGTCACCGCCATGCTTGGCGCAAAGCCCAACGGCGAGCATGAGCTCGTGCTCAACTGGATCACGCCGCACCAGAAATGGGGCATCCACTCCACTTACTCGGACAACCTGCGCATGTTGACGCTCTCGCGCGGCGGACCTCACGTGTGGGTGTCTGAAGCAGAGGCAAAAGAAGCAGGTCTCGTCGATAACGACTGGGTGGAAGTGTTCAACGTGAACGGCACGCTGACAGCGCGGGTCGTGGTGAGCCAGCGCGTGCCGCGAGGCATGTGCCTGATGTATCACGCGCAGGAAAAGATCGTGAACGTGCCGGGGGCCGAAACAAGCGGCATGCGCGGCGGCATCCACAACTCGGTCACGCGCACGGTGCTCAAGCCGACGCACATGATCGGCGGGTACGCGCAGCAAGCCTACGGTTTCAATTACTACGGCACCGTGGGATCGAACCGCGACGAGTACGTAATCGTGCGCAAGATGAAAAAAGTGGCGTGGCTCGAAGGTCCGCTGAAGGAACATGAAGGAGCTGCATCGTGAAAATTCGTGCGCAAGTCGCAATGGTGTTGAATCTGGATAAATGCATCGGTTGCCATACGTGCTCCGTGACGTGCAAGAACGTGTGGACGTCGCGCGACGGCGTGGAGTACGCGTGGTTCAACAACGTGGAGACGAAACCCGGCATCGGTTATCCGAAGGAATGGGAGAACCAGAAGAAGTGGCAAGGTGGCTGGATACGCGATGCATCTGGCCGACTGCGTCCACGCCAGGGCGGCAAGCTGAAGGTGCTCGCAAACCTGTTCGCGAACCCGAATCTGCCGGCTATCGACGATTACTATGAGCCGTTCACGTTCGACTACGAGCATTTGCAGAAAGCGCGCCTGAGCGAGACGCCGCCGACCGCGCGCCCTGTTTCAGTCATCACCGGCAAAAAGATGGACAAGATCGTCTGGGGTCCGAACTGGGAAGACGATCTGGGCGGCGAGTTTTCATCGCGTGGTCGTGACGCGTTGTTCGAGAACGTGCAGAAGGAGATGTACGCCACCTTCGAAAACACCTTCATGATGTATTTGCCGCGGCTGTGCGAGCACTGCCTGAACCCGGCGTGCGTGGCGTCGTGCCCGTCAGGTTCTGTTTATAAGCGCGAAGACGACGGCATTGTTCTCGTCGATCAGGACAAGTGCCGCGGCTGGCGCATGTGCATCTCGGGGTGCCCGTACAAGAAGATCTACTTCAACTGGAAAAGCGGCAAGGCCGAAAAGTGCATCTTTTGCTATCCGCGACTTGAAGCAGGCCAGCCGACCGTATGCTCGGAGACGTGCGTGGGACGGATTCGCTATCTCGGCGTGCTGCTCTATGACGCCGACAAGATTGGCGACGCGGCAGCGGTTGAAAACGAGAAGGACCTGTATCAGTCGCAGCTCGATGTGTTCCTCGATCCGCACGATCCCGCCGTGCAGGCCGAAGCGCTCGCGCAAGGCATTGCGCAAAGCTGGCTGGATTCCGCACGCAAGTCGCCGGTCTACAAGATGGCGGTTGAATGGAAGGTCGCGTTTCCGCTGCATCCCGAGTACCGGACGTTGCCGATGGTCTGGTACATCCCGCCCCTTTCGCCGATTCAATCGGCGGCGGATGCGGGTCATATCGGCATGGACGGCATCATTCCGGACGTGAAGAGCCTGCGCATTCCGGTGAAGTATCTGGCCAACCTGCTGACCGCCGGCGACGAAGCCCCAGTCACGTCCGCTCTCGAACGCATGCTCGCCATGCGCGCGTTCAAGCGCGCTGAAGTCGTTCATGGCCGCGCCGAACCGGAATTGCTGAAGGGCCTGGACATCACGCCCGCACAAGTCGAAGACATGTACCAGACGATGGCCATTGCGAACTACGAAGACCGTTTCGTCGTGCCGTCATCGCATAAGGAAATCGTCGAAGACAGCTTCAACGACAAAGGCAGTTGCGGCTTTACGTTTGGCAATGGCTGCTCGGGCGGGGTCTCGGAAGGATCGTTGTTCGGCAAGAAACCGCAGGGCAGCGTGGTATTCGCCGACATGCCGAAGTCGCGCAAGCAAGCTGAGGTCTCGTCATGAACACCACGCTTTCCATCTACACGTTGCTCGCGACCTTGCTCGACTACCCCGAGCAGGAATTGCTCGATGCACTTGGCGAGATCGATCAGGAGCTGCAAGCGTTCCCGGACACGACCCGCGCCGCGCTACAGCAGCTCGTCGCCTTGCTCAATGCATCCCCGTTGATCGAGTTGCAGGAGAACTACGTCGCGACATTCGACCGGAATCCGGCGCATTCGCTGCATCTGTTCGAGCACGTTCACGGCGAAAGCCGGGACCGCGGACAAGCCATGGTCGATCTGCTCGATGAATACCGCCGGCATGGCCTCGAAATGGCGACGAACGAATTGCCGGACCACGTGCCGCTGTTTCTGGAAGTCCTCGGCAACATCGAGCCCTCCAAAGCACGTGCTTTACTCGACGAAGCCATCCACGTCCTCGCCGCGTTAGGCGACCGTCTTGCTCGCGATCAAAGCCCGTACGCCGGTGTCTTCACAGTCCTGCGTTCAATGACCGATGTCGTCCCGCAAGCCGCCGAGATTCCACCTGTTCGCGACATGGACGAGGCGCTCGAACGCTTCGGCCCGGGCGCGGACGGAGTCGAACCGCTGCTTGCTCCATCCACGTCCACGCCGATGGCCCAGCCGGTGCATTTCCATCCGCGTCCACCGGCCACGGCCAACTGAGTTCAAGGGACCCGCTCATGTTCAATCAATTTCTGTTCGGCATTTATCCGTATATCGCGGCCGCCATCTTCCTGTTCGGCAGCCTCGCGCGTTTCGAGCGCGAGCAGTACACATGGAAAACCGACAGCTCGCAGATGCTTCATCGCGGCAATTTGCGGCTGGGCAATATCCTGTTCCACATCGGCATTCTCGGGTTGTTCTTCGGGCATCTCGCCGGCTTGCTGACGCCGGTCGCCGTATGGGATTTTCTCGGTGTCGATCACAGCACGAAACAAGCCGTCGCGATGATCGCCGGCGGCATCATGGGATGGCTGTGCCTGTCGGGACTGCTGATCCTGATTCATCGGCGCATGACCAACGCGCGTGTTTCGGCCGTCACCCGCACGGGCGACAAGGTCCTGCTGCTCTGGATTCTTTGCACGCTGCTGCTGGGACTGACGACGATCGGAGAATCGTCCGCTCATATGGACGGTCACGTGATGGTTCAGCTGATGACGTGGGCGCAGCACGTGGTCACGTTCCGGGGCGACGCCCCGAACTTCGTTGCGAACACCCCGCTGCTGTTCCGCCTGCATCTCTTCATGGGCATGACGCTCTTCGTGATCTTCCCGTTCACGCGGCTCGTGCATGTCTGGAGCGGCTTCGCCTCCGTGACGTATCTGGGCCGCGCATGGCAGATCGTTCGGCCGCGCTGATCGGCGCTTGTTCGCGCTTATTGTTTGGAAAGGAACATCATGGCAATCACAGTCAACGGCACGGAACTGACAGACCAGGATATCGAACGCGAGTTGGCCGGCGAAGCAGAGACGCCCGACGCACATCAGGCGGCGCTGACGGCGGCGGTGCTGCGCCGCGTGCTCCTCGATGAAGCCGCAGATCTGGACCTCGCGTCCGCTGCGAGCGACGAGGAGTTGATCGAAGCGCTGCTCGAGCATCAGATCACCGGGACCGCCGCGCCCACGCACGAAGAGTGCAAGCGCCATTACCTGGCGGATCAGGAACGCTGGCGCGTGAACGAGCGCGCGAGGGTCAGCCACATCCTGTTCCAGGTGACCGACCGCGTGGACCTGACGGCGCTGAGAAAACGCGCGCAGCAAACGCTCGACGCGTTGCTGGGGGCAGGCGCCGACATCGAACTGCGTTTCGTCGATGCTGCGCGGACGTTGTCCAATTGCCCCTCGGGACGGGATGGCGGCGCGCTCGGAGAAATCGGCCGCGGCGATACCGTGGCAGAATTCGAGCGCGCGGTATTCGCCGCGCCCGCCGGCACGCTCTGCCCTGCGCTCGTGGAAACGGAATTCGGTTTTCATATTGTCCGCGTTCACGAAAAATCGCCGGGCAGAATATTGCCGTTCGAACAGGTCGAGTTGCGTATCCGCGAAGCGATGTCGCTCGCACTGCGCGACCTTGCCGAACAGCGCTATGTCACCGAAGCAGTAGCGCGCGCGGATATCAAGGGTTGGAAAGACGGGAAAGCGATATGACGCAAGCGGCGGCAAAGCTGCACATCTTCGGAATCTGCGGGCGTTCGGGACAAGGCAAGACCACGCTGATTGAAGCGCTCCTGTCCTGGTTCCAGGCGCGCGGCCTGATTGTGAACGTGGTGAAACACAGCCATCATTCGATCGATCTGGAACCGCCCGGCAAGGACAGCGCACGGTTTCGCGCCGCCGGCGCGGGAGAAGTGCTGATCGCTTCGCCGTACCGTTACGCGATCGTGCGTGAGTTGTACGATGGTCCCGAGCCGCCGCTTACTGATCTGATTGCGCGGCTGAGTCCCGCTGACCTCACGCTCGTGGAAGGCTTCACGCGGGAGCCATTGCCGCGTCTGGAAGTCGTGCGGCCGGGCGAGGGTCGCGATCCGCTGTATCTCTCCGATACGGCGATCCTCGCCATCGCCACCGACGACGCCCCGCGTCTTCATGCCGCACCCAATGTTCCGCTTCTGCCTCTGGCGGACGTCGCGGGGATTGGGGAGTTCATATGTAAAACAGTCGGACTTTCGCTTTAAGCTGCGGGTACGCCGGATAATCAGGAGTCTTTGCTTTTTCCTGGCATCAACCCGGCTTCCATCCGCAGTCCAATGTCCGACCTTCTCTTTCACGCGGCTTCGCCCGCCACACCTCTGCGCTACCGGCTTTCCACCCGCATCGTCACATTGTCGGGCGTGGCGCTGGCGCTGTTCTTATCGATGATCGTGGGGACGCTGTGGCTGTCGTGGCAGCTCGAAGGCGCCGGCGCCGCGATCAACGACGCCGGCAGCCTGCGCATGCGTGCGGGCAACATCGCGATCCAGCTCGGCGAAATGCGCGCCGCCCGTCCCGCCGACGTGGCTTTGCAAAGCGCACAACTCGACCAGACGCTCGCGCGGCTCGACCAGGGCGATCCGGTCCGCCCGCTCTTTCTACCGGAAACACCTGCCATACGCGTGCAATTCAATGTCGTATCGGCGACCTGGCGCGACGCGCTGAAACCCGCGATCGCACAGAACGGCATGGCCCCTCACCTGCATCTCGACCGTCTGCCCGCCTTTGTCATGCAAGCCGATGCACTCGTGCGTCTGATCGAGCAGGAAAACGCGCGCAAGACCGCGTGGCTCAGGCGCTCGCAACTCGCGCTCGCGGCACTGGCCTGCCTTGGCACCATGGCGATCGTGTACCTGCTCTACGCGTGGTTCGTGCTGCCCGTGAGGCGCCTGGAACGCGGTTTGTCGCGTATTGAACAACGCGAATTCACCGCTCGCCTGCAAGTCGAATCGCGCGATGAATTCGGCCATCTGGCGCAGGGTTTCAATCGCATGGCGGCCGAACTCCAAAGCCTTTACCAGGACCTGGCGCTGCGCGTTACGCACAAGACCGCGCAACTTTCGGCACGCAACGGCGAACTGCTTGCGCTCTACGAGATGACGGCATTCCTGCATGGCGCGCACGACGTGGAAGTGCTGTGCCGCGGGTTTCTGACGCGCGTGATGCGCCAGTTCCACGCCGATGCAGGTTCGGTCCGCATACTCGCCCCGGACGATGACAACCTCCATATGGTCGTCTCGGAAGGATTGCCCGAGCGCATGACCGACGTTGAACGCTGCATGCCGGCGAGTGATTGCGTATGCGGCGCGGTGGCGACAAGCGGTATCGCCGTGATCAGGGACCTGCGTTCGGGACGCGCCTCGATCGGCGCGCCCGCAGTCGATTGCGGCACCGCGGGGTTCGCCGCCGTCACTGCGTTCGGTATCGTCTCGAAGCAGATTGCGCTCGGCTCGTTCTCGCTGCACTTTCGTCACGAACGCGACATGCTGCCGTCCGAGACGCGGTTGCTCGAGACGCTCGGACGGCATCTTGGCACCGCATTGCAGAACCATCGGCTGGCGGCGGCCGCCCGTCAGCTTGCGGTGGCGCAGGAGCGCCATCTGGTCGCGCAGGGCTTGCACGACAGCATTGCGCAAAGCCTCAATTTCCTGAAGATGCAATTACATCTGCTCGACACCGCCGCGACCCGCGACGACTTGAACGAGATCCGCGAGATCGTGCCGCTGCTGCGTGGCGGCCTGGAAGAAAGTTACGAAGATGTGCGCGAACTGCTCGTGAATTTCCGTACGAAGTTCGGTGCGGGAAGTCTTCGCGATGCCATCGAGGAAACGGTCACGCGCTTCGAGCGGCAATCGGGCACGCCCTTGCACCTCGATTACGAAGAGGCAAGCGGACTGCCGTTGCCGTCCGATCAGCAATTGCAGGTGCTGTTCATCCTGCAGGAGGCGTTGTCGAATGTGCGCAAACATGCATCGGCCTCGAACGTGCGTGTCGTCATCAGGAACGCCGAGGATTTTCATCTGACCGTGCAGGACGACGGCGATGGTTACGACCCGGCCGACATCGCGAGCCGCGGCGAAGCGCACGTCGGCTTTCACATCATGCGCGAACGAGCGGCACGCCTCGGGGCGCAACTCGGACTCGAAAGCCGGCCGGGCGGCGGCGCACGCGTTCATCTCCTGCTGCCCGCAAGCAGAAGGCAGGCAGCATGACCATCCGCATTCTGTTGATCGACGACCACACGCTGTTCCGCTCCGGCGTGCATGCGCTGTTGCAGCGCCAGCCGGATTTCGAGGTCGTGGGGGATGCCGCCGATGGCATCGAGGGAATCAAGCGCGCAAAGCAGCATCGGCCGGATGTGGTGTTGCTCGATCTGAACATGCCGGGGTTATCGGGTATCGAGACGCTGCAGTTGCTGCAGCAGGACTTGCCCGACACGGCCGTGATCATGCTGACGGTGTCCGAAGACGTGGATGAACTGACGTCCGCGCTGCGCGAAGGCGCGTGCGGATATCTGCTCAAGAACATGGACGCCGATGCACTCGCCACCATGATCCGTCGCGCCGCCGGTGGCGAATCAGTCATCGCGGAAAGCATGACGCAGCGGTTGATCGCGAAAATGAGGACGCCGCAGAAGGCAGAAGAGCTGCCTGCACGCGATGCCCGTGAATCATCCGCGTTGACGCCGCGCGAGCGCGACATTGTGCGGATCGTGGCACGCGGCGCGAGCAACAAGGACATTGCGCGCGAACTCGATCTGGCCGAAAGCACCGTGAAGATTCACGTTCGCAACGTGCTGCGCAAACTCAACCTGACGAGCCGCGTGCAGATCGCGATCCACGCGCTCGCACGCGGCACGGAAGACTAGACCGTCAGTTCGTGATACACCTCTGCATATCGCAACGCCGAGGCTTCCCAGCCGAAGTCCTGCTCCATCGCGCGATGCACGACGGCCTTCCAGTCGGGCCTCCGCGCTTTCAACGCAAACGCCCGCCGGACGGCCGCGACAATCGACGGCCGGTCGAACTTCTCGAACACGAAGCCGGTGGCGATTTCATCGGCGAGATTCTCAAGCGATGTATCCACGACCGTGTCCGCCAGGCCGCCCACGCAATGCACGAGCGGCAGCGAACCATATGCAAGCGCATAAAGCTGCGTCAGTCCGCATGGTTCGAAACGTGAAGGCACCATCACGATATCGCTGCCCGCGATAATCGAATGAGACAGCGTTTCATCGAATCCGAGTTCCACCGCCACCGATTGGGGATTGGCTGCCGCAGCGTACTTGAGGCCGTTCTCGAGCGCCGGATCGCCGGTCCCGAGCACCACGAGCTGACCGCCGCGCTGGACAATATCGGGAAGCGCCGAAAGCAACAGGTCGATGCCCTTTTGCTCCGTCAACCGGCTCACCACGCCAAACAGGAGCGCGTCGGGATCGCGCGCGAGGCCCATGCGCTCCTGCAGCGCCGCCTTGCATTTCTCCTTGCCGGAGATCTTTTCAACGGAATACTGCGTGTTGATGGCTGTATCAGTGGCCGGATTCCATACCGTTTTATCGACACCGTTCAGGATGCCGGTGATGTCGTGTGTACGGGTGCGCAACAGGCCGTCGAGACCGGCGCCCTGAACCCGGGTCTGGATTTCGCGGGCGTAGGTCGGACTCACCGTCGTGATGCGATCGGCGTAGAACAGCCCCGCCTTCAAGAAAGATAAGTGACCGTAAAACTCGATTCCATCGACGGAGAAAAAATCCGCCGGCAATTGCAGCACGCCGAATTCGGCTGCCGGGAAGACGCCTTGATATGCGAGGTTGTGAACCGTGATGACCGACGGCACGCGCACGCCCGACGTGCGTTCCCACGCTCGCAAGTAAGCCGGCGCGAGCCCCGCGTGCCAGTCGTGCGCGTGCACCACGTCGGGTCGCCACGTTGAATCGGCGCCGTGGGCAATGCGCGCTGCCGCCCAGCCGAGCAATGCGAAACGCCGGTCGCTATCGGCATATTGAGTGTGCGATGCATCCAGATACGGATTGCCGGGCCGGTTGTAGAAGGCATCGGCGCGCACGATATACACCACGATCGCATGCGGCTCCAGCACGCCGCGTTCGAGCCTGACATTTCCCAGTCCGAACGCCGGACCGAGATCCGCCACGTGCTCGATCTGCGTCAAACCCGCCACAACAGAGGGAAACGCCGGCAGGACCACCCGGGCATCCGTGCCCAACTGCATCTGGGCCGGCGGCAAGGCGCCCACTACATCGGCGAGGCCGCCGGTCTTCAAAAGCGGATACATTTCCGCTGCAACATGCAGCACGCATACGGTCATCGGTTCCCCATTGGCTGGTTGCGCTGAACGGTATCGTCCGCTCAGTCTTTCACGCACGCAGTTTAGCGAACTATGACTGCTTTGCTTGTCCGAGACGTGTCAACGCCTCTTGCGTGACCAGCACCACACCGCTTTCCGTCCTGTAGAACCGCTCCGCGTCGTACTGGGGATCCTCGCCGATCACAAGCCCCTCCGGCAGCGTGCAACCCCGGTCGATCACCACCTTCTTGAGCCGGCAACTCGACCCCACCGTGACTTGCGGCAGCAACACGGCTTCATTGATGTGACAGAACGAATTCACCCGTACCGCCGATGAAAACACCGACCGCGACACTTGCGACCCCGCGATCACGCAACCGCCGCACACCAGCAGGTTGTTGATCGCGCCTTGCTGTCCGTGCAGGTCGCGTACGAACTTGCCCGGTGGCAACTGTTCCTGATTGGTCCAGATCGGCCAGCGCCGGTCGTAGAGATCGAGCGCGGGTATCGTCGATGCCAGGTCGAGATTAGCCGCCCAGTACGCGTCGACGGTGCCCACATCGCGCCAGTACGGCGGTGCGTTGGGATCGGTTTCCGACGTCACGCACGACATGCCGAACGGATGCGCGATCGCCCTGCCGCTCGTCACTACGCGCGGCAGGATGTCCTTGCCGAAGTCGTGGTCCGTCTCGGACGTGAGAATGTTTTCCTCGAGCAACTGGTAGAGATACTTCGCGCTGAACACATAGATGCCCATGCTCGCGAGCGCGATGTCGGGCTTGCCGGGCATGGCGGGCGGATCTTCGGGTTTTTCCAGGAACGCGGTAATGCGGCGTTGTGCATCGACGTGCATCACCCCGAACGCGGTCGCTTCCATGCGCGGCACTTCAATGCAGCCCACCGTGCAATCCGCGCCGCTCTCCACATGGTCGAGCACCATGCGCGTGTAGTCCTGCTTGTAGATGTGATCGCCCGCCAGCACGACTATGTATTCCGGGCCGATCGAACGAATGATGTCGAGATTCTGGAACACGGCGTCCGCCGTCCCGCGATACCAGCTTGCATCGACACGTTGCTGTGCCGGCCAGATATCGATGAATTCATTGAATTCGCCGCGGAGGAAACCCCAGCCGCGCTGCAGGTGGCGCAACAGCGAATGCGCCTTGTATTGCGTCACGACGGCGATACGCCGGATGCCCGAATTCAGACAGTTGGACAACGCAAAGTCGACGATCCTGTATTTGCCGCCGAAGTGCACCGCCGGTTTGACGCGTTTGTTCGTCAGTGCGCCGAGGCGCGTGCCGCGACCGCCTGCAAGGACGATGGCCAACGTGTTTTTTTGCAAATCGGTGTGACTTTGCGACAATTTCTCTCTGTTCAGCGTCTCCATACTGACCTCCTCTTTTGCGGCCTGTGCGGCCTGTTTCTGATTGTTCCCGACCTGTCCCATCAAATTCGAACCAAAGAATTCGGATTTCCTCCAGAAGATTCAAATGGCTTGGAAATACAGCGCGTGTGATTGATTCTGCTGCAAAGGTAAATAGTTCGCACCTGCTTTTCGGCGTTGGATGGACAAAGATCTAGGTGGTGGCGGATGGGGCTGTGATAGGCCGGTCAGACGCTTGGCAATCCGCGGGTTTCCGGCACCGTGAGCAATCACCGTGCCAAACGAGGCTGCTCGGAGTGTTAAGGTATCGGGCGGAAGGAAATCTGCTTTCCGGTGCGTCACGAAGCCACGCGCCACGGCACAATGACGTGCGGTGCGCCAGGCCTCGGCACATATGGCGCTGCGACCGATCCGCCACATTGGCCAATGACGAAAAAAACATCATGAACAACGTCCTCAGTATTCAGTCGCACGTCGTGTTTGGTCACGCAGGCAACAGCGCAGCCGTCTTCCCCATGCGCCGCATGGGCGTGAACGTCTGGCCGCTCAACACCGTGCAGTTCTCCAACCATACCCAATACGGGCGCTGGACCGGCAGTGCTGTCGACGCCGGCGAGCTCACGCGCGTGATCGAAGGCGTCGGCGCCATCGGCGTACTTTCTCGATGCAATGCCGTGCTGTCCGGATATCTCGGCGCGCCCGACCAGGCCGCGGCGGTGGTCGAGATCGTCAGGATGGTCAAGGCCGTGAATCCCAAAGCGCTCTACTATTGCGATCCGGTCATGGGTGCGGCGACCGGTTGCATCGTGGAGCCGGGAATCCAGGAGTTTCTCGTCACCACCATGCCCGGGATCTCCGATGCCATGACGCCGAATCACGTCGAGCTGCAGAAGCTAACCGGCCGCACAATCGAGACCGTAGAAGAAGCCGTCGAAGCGTGCAGGGAACTCATTGCGCGCGGTCCGAAGGTCGTGCTGGTCAAACATCTGATCGACAGGAACAGCCGCGCCGACACCTTCAACATGCTCGCCGTGACCGAAAGCCAGGCGTGGTTCGCGCAGCGGCCGCTCTATCCGTTCGCGCGCCAGCCGGTCGGTGTGGGCGACCTGACGAGCGCGGTGTTCCTTGCGCGCACGCTGCTGGGCGATTCGGTACGCGGAGCTCTCGAACACTCCCTGGCCGCCGTCAACGCAGTTGTGAAAACCACCTACGAAGCCGGGCGATACGAGCTCGAAATCGTCGCGGCACAAGAAGAAATCGCGCACCCGACCGAGCTGTTTCCCGCACTCGCTGTTCACGCGGAGTGATACCCCGCGCTGGCCTGACGGCCGGGACCGGGATTTGCTTGCGGCCATGACATCGCCGGCTCCGGCCGGCCCCATAAGGATGCATCGCGAGCCAGCCTCCGGAACTCGCTTCGCATCGAATCAGGGAACGCCATGGCTCAAAGACTTGCAGGTCAAATCGCGCTCGTAACCGGCGGCAGCTCCGGCATTGGTTACGGAGTCGTGCTCGCGCTCGCCGAAGCTGGCGCGAGCGTCGCCATCAACTACCACTCACATGGTGAAGAGGCCGAAAGCCTCGCTGCCAAAATCGAACAGGCCGGTGGCCAGGCGATCGCGATCCAGGCCGACGTCTCCGACGAAGCCGACATCGACGCCATGTTCGATACCCTCGTCAAACGCTTCGGCACGGTCGATATCGTGGTCGCCAACTCCGGCGTGCAGAAGGACGCGAAGTTCATCGACATGTCGCTTGCGGACTGGAACGCGGTGATGAACCTCAATCTCACCGGCCAGTTCATGACCGCGCAACGTGCCGTACGCGAATTTCTTCGACGCGGTCCGCGGCCGGTATCGAAAGCGCTGGGCAAGATCATCTGCATGAGTTCGGTTCATGAGGTCATTCCCTGGGCGGGGCACGTCAACTATGCGGCGTCGAAGGGCGGCATCCAGATGATGATGAAATCGCTCGCACAGGAAGTCGCACCGCACAAGATCCGCGTGAACTCGATCGCTCCCGGCGCGATACAGACGCCGATCAACAAGTCGGCCTGGGACAACCCCGACGCGCTTAAGAAGCTGCTCGAACTCGTACCCTACGGCCGCATTGGAGAAGCGGAGGACATCGGCAATGCGGCGGTCTGGCTAGCATCCGACGAAAGCGACTACGTGACCGGCACCACGTTGTTCGTGGACGGCGGCATGACCTTGTATCCAGGGTTCGCTGACAATGGCTGATCCGCGCACGCAGGACGCTCACGACGACAGCCCGGCCAAGACGGATGCGCCGACCTCGCACGGCATTCCTATCGATGCGCACGGTCTGATCGGCAATATGCGCACGACGGCGCTCGTGTCCACGGAAGGCTCGATCGATTTCATGTGTTTTCCGCGTGTCGATTCGCCGACCATCTTCGGGGCGTTGCTCGACGAAAAGCGCGGCGGCGCCTTCACCATTGCGCCGACCTTCGAGATCGCGCGCACCAGGCAGATGTATCTGCCTGAGACCAACGTGCTGCTGACGCGCTTCATGTCGGGCAATGCGGTGTGCGAGCTTGTCGACTTCATGCCGGTATCGAAAGACGATGAGGACGAGAAAGGCGAGTCGAACTGCGTCGTTCGCGTGATCCGCGCGAAGTACGGCGACATGTCCGTGCGCATGCACTGCGCGCCGCGCTTCGACTACGCCCGTGGCAGCCACGAAGCCGCTCGAGTCGATAAGAACACCATCCGCTTCACGCCCTCAGGCAAGAACCCGGGCGGGATCGACGCGCTGACACTGGACTCGACAATCGAGCTGGGAATCGATGGAAACGATGCTGTCGCGCAGTTCGAACTCAAGGAAGGCGAGACGGCGTGCTTCCTTTTTGGCGGCGAAACAGAGCCCGCTCGCGGCGAACTGCCGTGCAAGCAGGCGCTTTCCGACACCATCGATTTCTGGCGGGCTTGGTCAGCGAAATCGACTTATCACGGGCGTTATCGCGAGGTCGTGATGCGCTCCGCGCTGCTGCTAAAGCTGCTCAGCTCACGCGAGACTGGCGCAATCATCGCCGCACCGACCTTTGGCATGCCGGAAACGCCCGACGGCGGCCGCCGCTGGGATTATCGCTACACGTGGATTCGCGACGCCGCGTTCTCCGTCTACGCGCTGCTGCGCCTCGGCTACGTTGGCGAAGCGCGCGACTTCAAGAACTGGATTGCAGAGCGCAACAAGCAATGCGACTCCGATGGATCGTTCAACGTGATGTACGCCGTCGACGGCGAAGCACCGCCCGACGAAGAAGCCGTCGAGACCCTTTATGGCAGCGGCACGGAGCCGCCGTTGATTGGCAATGGCGCGCGCGACCAGACCCAGCTCGACGTGTACGGCGCGTTGCTCGACGCCATCTACCTCTACAACAAGTATGGCGAATCCATCTCCTACGATGGCTGGCAACACGTCACGCGCACCGTCAACTTCGTCGCGCAGAAGTGGCAGAACCCAGACCAGGGCATCTGGGAATTCCGCAACGGTGGCCGGCCGTTACTGCACTCGAGATTGATGTGCTGGGTCACCCTCGACCGGGCGATACGCCTTGCGCAAAAGCGCTCGCTGCCCGCTCCGTTTCAGGAATGGAATGCGGTACGCGACGCGATTCACGAGGACATCTACACGAACTTCTGGAACGAGGAGATCAAGAGTTTCGTGCAGACGCCGGATTCTAAAACGCTCGATGCCTCCACGCTGATGATGCCGCTCGTGCGCTTCATAGGACCGAAGGATCCGCGCTGGCTTACGACGCTCGATGCAATCGGCAACGAACTCGGCGTCGATCCGTTGATCTTCCGCTACACCCGTGGCGATTCGCTCGACGGCTTGCCCGGAGAAGAAGGCGGTTTCAGCGCGTGTTCGTTCTGGTACGCGGAGGCGCTCGCGCGCGCAGGCCGTGTGGACGAAGGCCGGCTCGTCTTTGAAAAAATGCTCGCGTATGCAAATCACGTGGGGCTTTATTCAGAGGAAGTCGGCATCAGCGGAGAAGCGCTCGGCAATTTCCCGCAGGCACTGACGCATCTGGCGCTGATCAGCGCAGCGTTCCAGCTCGACCGCAGCCTCGGCGGCGAACATCCGCAATGGTCGTAGAAACACTCAAAGGGTACTGATGAAGCAAATCAAGGTGGACGTCGCCGTCATTGGCGCGGGAACGTCGGGCATGGCCGCGTATCGTGCGGCACGCAGTGCGGGCAAGGAAGCAGTGATCATAGAAGGCGCCGATTTCGGCACCACGTGCGCGCGGGTGGGCTGCATGCCATCGAAGCTCTTGCTGGCAGCAGCAAACGGCCTGCACGATGCCAAGGATCAGGCGGCAAGAGGGATTGAAGGCACGCACGATCTCGAAGCGAACGGCGATCACGTGCTCGCATACGTGCGCAGCGAACGTGATCATTTCGTCAAGGGTGTGCTGGAGGAAATCGCTTCGTTCCCGCCGGAAACAGTGATTCGCGGACACGCACGTTTCGAGTCACGCAACGTACTGATCGTCGATGATGCAACGCGCATTGAAGCCATGAGCGTGGTCATCGCGACCGGATCGGCATCCGTCATTCCCGACGACTTCAAGATTTTCGGTGACCGGCTCGTCACGAGTGACCAGGTCTTCGAGTTGAAGACCTTGCCCAAACGTTGCGCTGTATTCGGCGCAGGTCCTATCGCACTGGAACTGGGCCAGGCGTTTGCGCGGCTTGGCGTGGACGTCTTCATGTTCAGCCAGAAAAACCAGGTAGGCGCGCTTACCGATACCCCCGTGCGCGATGCCCTGGTCAAAGCGCTGCAGGCGGAGTTCTATCTCGACCCGGACGCAACCGTCCACGAGAAGTCGATGCAGGATGGCGAACCGACCATCCGCTTCAAATCGCTCGATGGCAGCGATCGCACCGAGCGTTTCGATCTTGTCCTGGCCGCAACCGGCAGGAAGCCGACGCTCGGCAATCTGCGACTGGACACCACGGGTATCGAACTCGACAAGAAGGGTGTTCCCGTCTTCAACGAACAATCGATGCAATGTGGCGACAGCAACATCTTCATTGCCGGCGATTGCGACGGTACGCGGCCTTTTCTCTCCGACGCCGCCGACGAAGGCAAGCTCGCGGGCGACAACGCGGCAAATTTCCCCAACGTGCAGACGGTCAAGCGGAAGGTACCGTTCTCGCTGGTCTTCAGCGAGCCGCAAGTGGCGATCGTGGGCGCGTCCTACGAGGACCTCGATAAACAGATGACAGTGACCGGCAGCATGTCATTCGAAACGCAAGGCCGCAGTCGCGTGCTGAGACAAAATCGCGGCCTGCTGCATGTCTATGCGGATGCGAAAACGGGCAAGCTGCTCGGCGCGCAGGGTTGCGGGCCGGCCGCCGAACATCTGGGTCATCTGCTCGCGTGGGCATTGCAACTTGAACTGAGCGTGGCAGACATGTTGAAGCTTCCCTACTACCACCCGGTCGTTGAAGAAGGCTTGCGCACCGCGCTCAAGGAAGCAAACAAGAAGTGCTTCGAGGCGCGCGCGGAGAAGGCGCCGGAACTCGCGAGCACAGTGGGTTGCTGAAACGCTTGCACACTTCGGCAGCACGATAAAAAGCCCGCTTGAACCTGATGTTCAAACGGGCTTTTCATTGCTGCGAGAACCCAACGCGATTTTAAGGATTACATCGCATATTGCAACGCGAGGTCGAAACCCAATACGACCACCGAACAGAAAATGCCGAGCAGCAAGTTGCCTGCGCGATGCGCCACATCATGATGCTTGGTCAGCATGGCTGCAGCCATGAATGCGATCTCGACCACGACCTGCATCAGGAACACGGCCAGCATGAGCGCGAACTCATAACTCATCGCGCTGAAGTCCGTGAAGTTGAATCCGCGGACTGCGACCCACGACCCTACGCGCCATAGCTCATACACCGCCAGTACCAACGGGAACAGATAACTGAACACGTAGGTCGGCATTGTTGCGTGACGCAATTCCATGTGGAAATGACGAGTTGTTTGCATCTGGCTCTCCTTGATCCTGGCTTGCCGCCGGTATTGCTGCCGGCCTAGGTTAAACCTAATGAGTATTCCAAAGCGGCTTCGCTGACTTCGTCATCTACTTACTAATTAAGACGGAGACATGAACGTCGTGCTTTGAGAATAGGCCAATTTCAGAAGAAGCGAATCATCGTATTCCCCATGTCGTTGTCCCATATGACGCGGACGTTCGACATGTTGCAACGCAGCTTAATAAAGCACCTACAGACGTACTTTCACTATTGCGGTTTAGTCAGGCATCCTCGTTACTGTACAGCTTGATGATCGCGGAGAAGTCCAGCCCGCCCAAGCCCTGCATGCTCATTGATTGATAAAGCTGTTGTGCAAGCGCGCCAAGCAGGATCGGTTGCTTCACCTGACGCGCTGCATCAACGGCGAGTCCCAGATCCTTGAGCATCAGGTCTACGCCAAATCCCCCGGTATACCCGCGTGAAGACGGCGCGTTCGGCAGCACGTTAGGGTAGGGATTACACGTATCGGCGCTCCAGCAACGACCTGTCGATGTGTTGATGATCCCGGCAAGCTTGTTCGGATCGATTCCGAGCGAAGCGCCCAGCTTCATGGCTTCGGCCACGCCGATCATCGAAATGCCTAGCAGGAGGTTGTTGCAGATTTTCGCGATCTGGCCGGTGCCGGTGTCACCGCACTGCACCATGTTCTTGCCCATCCCCGCGAGCACCGGCTTGAGCGTTTCGAACAACTCGACATTTGCACCGACCATGAACGTCAGCGTACCGGCCTGGGCGCCCACCGTGCCGCCGGACACGGGGGCATCGGCGAACGGGTTGCCATGTTTTGCTGCGCTCTCACCAATCGACCGCGCGGTCGCCGGATCGATCGTGCTGCTGTCCACCAGCGGCACGTCTGCGCGCACGCCCGCGAGCACGCCGTCGTCGTCCAGATAGACCGCCCTGACGTGCGCGGCCGCGGGCAGCATGGTGATCACCACCTCGGCCTCGCGCACCGCTTCACGAGGCGATACGGCAGTCCGCGCGCCGGCGTCGACGGCTGCCTGCAAGGCCGTCTTCGATAAATCGAACACCGTCAGCGAATGTCCCGCCTTCAGCAAGTTGGCGGCCATGGGGCCACCCATGTTGCCGAGCCCGATAAAACCGATTTCCATGGCGTATCTCCTGGTTATTGTTCTGTGCGGAAAATGCTTAGCGAAGCGAAATAGTCGTGTTCACGCCGTCGTTGACCGTGGCGTCGTCGAACCAGCGCGATGTGACCGTTTTCGTCTGCGTGTAGAACTGCACGACCTGCTTGCCGTACGGGCCGAGATCGCCGAGTTTCGATCCGCGCGAACCGGTGAAACTGAAGTACGGGACCGGAACGGGAATCGGGATATTGATGCCGACCTGTCCCACGTCGATCTCGCTCTGGAACTTGCGCGCCGCCGCGCCACTTTGCGTGAAGAGGCCAACGCCGTTACCCATGGGATTGCGGTTGACGAGGGCGATGGCGTCATCGAGCGTGGCTGCTTCCAGCACGCAGATCACCGGGCCGAAGATCTCCTGCTTGTAGACGGTCATCTCGGTGGTGACATCGGAGAAGATCGTCGGGCCGATGAAGTTACCCTTCTCATAGCCCTTCACTTCCACGCCGCGGCCATCGAGCGAAAGCGTTGCGCCCTCGCCCACACCTGCTTCGATCAAACCGAGAATGCGCTCCTTCGCCGCACGCGAAACAACGGGCCCGACATCCGTATTCGCCTCCGTGCCGCCGTTGATAGACAATCCGCGCGCACGCTCGACCAGATCCGGCAACCAGTCCTTCGACGCCCCCACGAACACCACGACGGACGTCGCCATGCAGCGTTGCCCTGCCGCGCCGAACCCGGCGCCCGCAAGTGCGTTGAGGGTCTGCTCCTTGTTGGCATCGGGCAGGACGACGGCGTGATTCTTCGCGCCCATCATGGCCTGCACGCGCTTGCCATGCTGGCTGCCCAGGTTGTACACGTGCGTACCCACATGCGTCGATCCGACGAACGATATGGCCCGGATGTCGGGATGCGTGCAGATGGCATCGACCACATCCTTGCCGCCGTGGACCACGTTCAAGACGCCCGCCGGAACGCCGGCTTCGAGCGCGAGTTCGACGAGTTCCATGGTCGACAACGGGTCCTGTTCCGATGGCTTGAGCACGAACGTATTGCCGCAGACGATCGCCATCGGGAACATCCAGAGCGGGATCATGGCGGGGAAGTTGAACGGCGTGATGCCGGCGCAGACGCCTATCGGCTGGCGCAGCGTGTAGGTATCCACGCCGCCCGCGACGTTCTCCGAAAATTCCCCTTGCTGCAACGTGCCGATGGAACAAGCATGCTCCACGACTTCGAGCCCGCGGAAGATATCGCCTTCGGCATCCGCCAGCGTCTTGCCTTGCTCGGCCGTCAGCGTCTGCGCGATGCGTTTCATGTTCTGGCGCACGAGGTCCTGGAACTTGAGCATCACGCGCATGCGCACGCCAAGCGATGTCAGCCGCCACGTCCTGAACGCATTCGCCGCCGATGCCACTGCGGCATCGACTTCGTCTTTCGTCGCGAACGGTACGCGTCCGACCACTTCCTGCGTGGCGGGGTTGACGATGTCGCGCCATTCCTTCGTGGTCGATTCCACGAACTTGCCATCGATCAGCAATTTGGCCGTGCGTACGGAAGCGGTGTGTTCGGCGAGCGCCGGGCGGTCAGCAGCGGTATTCATGTGGGAGTCTCCTGAAGGAAGGGGCAAGCAAGCGGAAGACGCGGACCATTGCTACGGGAAAACCCGCGCGAGGTCGCCAAGGGGAAATGTCGTCTCCGTTTATTTGAATAACGTCAGTATAGTTATGCAAATCTCTCCAAAGTATTGATAGAAACACCCATCCGATATGCAAAAAAGCACGCCATCGACCGCACACAACCTGCATAACCTGAACTGGGACGACCTGCGTTACTTCCTCGAAGTCGCGCGGACGCAGCGGGCGAGCGGCGCGGCGAAGCGTCTTGGTGTGGACTACACGACCGTCGCGCGCCGCGTCCGCGCGCTCGAAGACGCATTGGGCACCCTCCTTTTCGACAAATCCCGCAGCGGCGGATTCATCCTCACTGCGGAAGGCCAGCGCCTGCTTGCCTACGTCGATGCCATGGAAACCACGGTCCAGTCCGCGACGGAACACATCGCGAACTCAGGGCACGCGTTGTCCGGCCACGTGCGCGTGGGATGCACCGAAGGCTTCGGCTGCTTTTTTCTCGCGCCGCAACTCGCGCGCTTTCAGGACACGCACAGGCAGATCTCCATCGACCTGTTGCCGGTCCCGCATTTCGTGAGCTTGTCCAAACGCGAAGCGGATATCGCGGTGACGCTCGAGCGCCCCGAACACGGGCAGACCGTCTACACGAAACTCTGCGACTACCGCTTGCGTCTCTACGCCACGCGCGAATATCTCGCACAGCATGAGCCCGTGCATCGAGTCGAAGATCTGAGGACGCACCGCTTCGCAAGCTACATCGACGACCTCGCTTTCAGCTACGAACTCCTCTATCTCGATCGTGCCATTCCGGGTGCGGTTTCCAACTGGCGCAGCACCAGCGTGATCGCGCAATATCACGCTGCATTGCAGGGCCGCGCGCTCGCCATCCTGCCGTGTTTCATGGCCGCACAGGACTCGCGTCTCGAACCGGTACTCAACGATGACATCGTCGTCACGCGTGCGTTTTATCTTTCCTGCCGCGAGGATTTGCGCAAACTGAAACGCATCACGGCAGTGTGGGATTTCCTGCGCACAGTGGCCGAATTGAACCGTCCGCTGCTCATGGGCGAAGCGCGTGAAATGCTGTGGAGCGAAACGGCGCAGCCCTGAATTTCGCGTTTATTCAGCAACCCTTATATATGAGATACGCATTTGGATAGTTGGCGCATAATCGTCCGCCCATAAGGCCTCTCGCCGTAGCCCCGCTGCGGCGTTTTCACATGGACGTGACTTTCATTTATCTCAATTTCAACCTTCGAACACGCGCCAGTGTTTCTGTTTTGGTGAACGTTATTTTGCCTTTGCGCGCGTCGCGCCCGGTGCACTGATGGCGTTCGTCATCTGGTCGCGAAGGACCATGTCGAACCAGCGTGTCCGGTTCGTCGAAGCGCGCACGGTCCGCACAATGGTGATCATCGCCGTCATTGCAATGGTTCTCGCTGCGCTCGCGCTTGGCATTGCAATTGGCGCAGCAATGGGCAACACGCATGCAGCCGGAGAAAAAGCGCAGGCCGAGCGCCGCTCCTACGAAATCGATGAGCTCGGCAAGATCAGTGCAACGCTCATCCATCTCGAACCGCGCGTGGGACAACTCGTTACGCAAGTCAACGAACTGCAGGACTTCGAAGCGCAGTTGAAGGCGTCGCGGCGCGCAGCCGATCGTCCGGATATCCACAACGTGCCGCCGCTGCCCGACAACGACGACGAATCGCCGCTCGACAGCGCCGGTGGTCCGTTATTGCCCCCACGACGTCCGAAAGACAGCGCCGCGACGAACACCCGACGCCCGGCGTCACCGCCCGCGCAGGCGAGTGCAACCGACGCCGCCGAGGGCGGTCCGGCACTCCCCGCAAGGCTCTGCGATGCCCAGCGCGCCACGCAGACCGGCTCGGCGCCGCAGCGCCTGCGCCGCACGCAAAACGCACTCGATTGCCTCGATACAACCCTCAACCAGCTCGACGACGCCGTCTTCGCGCACTACGCCTCGTACATGGCTTTTCCCGGCCGGCAACCCGCGCCAGGGGCACGCTTTGGCTCGCCGTTCGGCAACCGCATCGATCCGTTCAACCAGCATCTGAGTTTTCATCCAGGCATGGATCTCGTCGCGCCGTCAGGCACGCCCATCTTCGCAAGCGCGGGCGGCCGCGTGATCCAGGCGGGACCGCACGGCGGATACGGCAATGCAATCGATATCCAGCACAGCACCGGCATGGTGACGCGCTACGGTCATACGTCGAAGATCTTCGTGAAGGTCGGCGACCTCGTGATGCCCGGCCAGAAGATCGGCGAAATCGGTTCCACCGGCCGCTCGACCGGACCGCACTTGCATTTCGAGGTGATCGTCGACGGAACGCAGGTCAATCCCAAGCACTATCTCGCGCTCTTCAAGCCGACTTCCCATGCCGCAAGCTGACAAACGCCGGGCGACGCATCGCCTCACGCGCCGCACCTATTCGCTGACTTCGCGCCGTGGCCCGAGCTGGGCCATGATCATGCTCGGCCTGCTTGCTGCCGCGTGCGCCGCCGCAGCGCTCGCGGCAGCAGGCTTTGCGCTCGTGACATCGCGGGAAAACAGCAAGAAAGCCGATGCCTTGTGCGCACCGCCCATGTCCGAGCGTGAAATTCGCGAACAGCTCGCAAAGGCGCAGATCGCGCTCGATCACGAGGTCGCGACGCGGCTCGTGCTGCAGCAGCAGGCAACCGACAGTGCGGCCGAAATGCATCAGATGCGCACTGATCTCGCGTTCATCAAACGCCAGCGCGACAAATCCAACTAACGCAGCATCCAGGGCTTCCAGGCGCCGGCCACGCGCCTTGCACGCGGCCAGTATCGAAATCGCAATCCAGACCAGAAAGGGGTCATCCATGTTCAAAGCAAAAAAAACCACCGGCGTCGGCCAGGCCAAGCTTGCCACGCTGATCGCACACGATGTCCAGATCGCCGGCAATCTCGAATTCAGTGACGGGCTGCGCATGGACGGACATGTCAAGGGCAACGTGACCGGGCGTCCAGGCGAGCAGACATTGCTGGTCGTCAGCGACCAGGGATCGATCACGGGCAATGTCGTGGCCTATGACATCGTGATCAACGGGACCATCAATGGCGATGTGACCGTCGAGCATTTCGTGGAACTGCAATCGAACGCGCACGTGAACGGCAACATCTATTACCAGCAACTGCGCATGGATGTCGGCGCGTCGGTGGAAGGCAAGCTCACGAAGCGTGACAACACACTGGCGCCGGTCGAGACGCCCCGGCTTAGTTCCGAGATGGCATCGGATTATTCGAACAGTTAGGCTTCACCTCGTGGCCGGCGCCGCCCGCCGGCCACCCGATGCGCGCCCTCGCCTTGGGCAGATTCGCAAATCCGCTAAGATTCACGGAAGTTCCGGCGGACGGCCTCACCACGCATCCAGTATCAGTGCGGGGTGGGCCGCGCCGGTTTCATTACCGTGTAAGAAGGGCGGACTACATGCTGGTCAATTGCGCGGCCTATCAAGATGGCCGCAAGCTCGCCGATGTCCCCATCGACGATATCTCCGCCTATCGGGATGTTCCCGACTGCTTCGTGTGGGTCGCCTTGAAAGACCCGGGTCCCGGCGAACTCGCGCACATGACGCACCAGTTCGGGCTGCATGAACTCGCGGTGGAAGATGCCCAGCACGGCCACCAGCGTCCGAAGATCGAGGAATACACGGATTCGCTGTTTTGCGTGCTCCACACGGTCGAACTCGACGCCGAGGACGAACTCGTGGTCGGCGAGATCAATGTGTTCGTGGGCCAGAACTACGTGCTCTCGGTGCGCAACCGGACCAGCCAGGGTTTCCAGGAAGTGCGCACGCGCTGCGAGCGCGAGCCGCATCTGCTCAAGCACGGCCCGGCGTTCGTGATGTACGCCCTGATCGATAACGTCGTCGACCGCTATTTCCCCATCCTGGAAGCGCTCGGATCGGAACTCGATGAACTCGAGGAGCGCATTTTCGAGCGCAATGGCTCGGCGGCGTCGCGGGTGATCATCGAAGACCTGTATTCGTTGAAGCGTCGCCTCGTCTTGCTGCAGCATCACACGGCGCCGTTGCTGGAGGCGGTCAGCAAACTCTATGGCGGCCGCGCGCCGGGCGTCTGCGACGGCATGCAGGACTATTTCCGCGATGTCTACGACCATCTGCAGCGCATTGTGAAGACCATCGAGGGACGCCGGGAAATGGTCGTCACCGCCATCCAGGTCAATCTGGGGCTGATTTCGCTGGCGGAAAGCGAGGTGACCAAACGTTTGGGGTCATTTGCCGCGCTTTTCGCGGTCCCGACCATGATTGCCGGCATCTACGGCATGAATTTCCACAAGATTCCGGAACTGGACTGGGCATATGGCTATCCGGCGTGCATCACCGTGATGCTGCTGGTCGACATCTTCCTTTGCTGGCGGTTCCGCAAGGCGGGCTGGCTATGACGGTATAATGGATCTTTCGATGCTGCCGGAAAGCAGCGGGGCGGCGGGCGCGAATGAGCAGCATTGATCCGAAAGCGGACGAGCCGCTCAGGTCTGAGGCCACGTCAGCATTGCAGCATCGAGAGGCGGGGCCTCCGGCGACAGCAGAACTTTTTTCTGATTTGCTGTCTAACATTACACAGTGCGCCTTGGCGCAGCGTGTTCGCCACGGCAGCAGCGATCCACCCGGCATTTCAGCGCAAGTTCTGGTTGAGTGTCATCGCCCCGGCAGTGCAGGCTTCGCATCGAAACGCGGCCAGGCACTCGTCTTCAGAGTCGTCTTCAAAGTTTAAACAGCAGCGACGTCGGCGGATGGCTTAGTCCATGCGTTATATCGTGTATGACTCACGGTATTGCGCGCTTTACCCCGGCGTTCTTCGACACCTACAGCCCGGCGAACGGCTGCACCCCGAGTGCGCCGTGCGCTATTTTTTGCTCGAAACCGCTGATCGACCGCGAGCGCCGAGGCGCCCGGACTGGCCGTCGGCGGGGTTGTGACGCATCGAATGCACTATTTCGATGCCCGGGCGGGCGCAATACAGGAATTCACGAAACATGAAAGAACTGGTCAAGCCGCTTAAGACGTACAAGGGTTACGAAATTCACCCGCTGATCTACCCGCGCGGAGCACGTCAAGGCGCAGCGGTTCGTGCAGCGGATACCGGTTACGAAGCATCGGTGCGTATCTGCCGCGCGCCGCCGGCTGGTGAAGAAGCCACGGGCGAAAGCCGCGTGTTCCGCATCGAGCAGGACGGAAGTTTCGAAAATGGCGGACAGGCGCGGCGGGCCTGCTTGTTGCATGCGGAAAAGCTGATCGACGGTCAGATCGACGGGCAGTCTGTTGCAGATCTGTGACTATCGGTGATTGATATCCGATAAAAGGCATCGCGGTTGCATGCTGGTCTCGCATACAATCGCATCGAACGACGAATTAAGGAGCTTTATATGGCGAAAGAAGAGTTACTCGAGCTGGACGGCATTGTTGACGAAGTGCTTCCCGATAGCCGCTACCGCGTGACGCTGGATAACGGCGTGGTCGTGGGCGCGTATGCATCGGGCCGCATGCGCAAGAATCACATCCGGATTCTTGCTGGTGACCGCGTGACGCTGGAATTGTCGGTGTATGACCTGACGAAAGGCCGGATCAACTTCCGGCACAAGGACGAGCGCGCTACCGGCGGCGGTGGACCGCGTCCGCAAATGCGTCGCCGTTAAGACCGGATGTCCGTATAAGGCACGCGTCAATGCGCGCCGTGGGCAACAGGTAACAACGCAGCAACGCCGAGAGCCAGGCTTCGTCGGCGCCGCCGCTGGATGCTGTCAGGCAGCATCGCATGGCGCCGATGTCGCTCTCCCGTCTGTCAAAAAACTTTTTCCCCTTTCCGGGCCGCGAGCAATCCGTTCACGCCCCCTGCAAAGCCGTCTTCGTCGTTTGTCGACGATACGAAGGTGGCGTTTGCCTGCACCTGCGCCGACGCCTGCCCCATCACAATCGACACGCCCGCAACAGCGAACATGGCGACGTCGTTCTGCATATCCCCCAGCACCGCCACGTTTTCCAGCGCCACTCCGGCAAGCTTCGCCAGTTCGCGGATGCCTTCACCCTTGTTCGCAAGCGGATGTGTGATGTCCAGGTAATAGCTTTGCGAGCGCATGGCAGTGGCACGACCCTTCAGCGTGCCTGCGAACTCGGCCTCCTTGCTCTCGAGCAAGACCGCGTTGCTGGTCGACGCCACGATCTTCTCAACCGAACCCAGGTCGATGTCCTCGAACCGCTTCACCACCACCGCGTCGTATCCCACGGTCCGGCGCTCGAGCGGCACGTACTCACCGGCGGGATTCGTGATGTACCACTGGTCGTCGATAAACACCCACGCATCGATCCCGTCGCGCGCCAGGCTTTCCAGCGCGGTTTCGGCGGCATCACGCGCGAGCCAATGCGCGTTCATGGTCTTCCAGCCGGCGGGGTCCACAAGTTTGCCGCCGTTGAACGCGGCAAACGGCGTCTTGATACCGAGCGTATCCACGATCGTGCGCATGCCCTTGCCCGGCCGGCTGCTCGCAACCGTAAAGCGCACGCCCGCGGCGCTCAGGTTGCGCACGGCTTCCTTTGCGGGCTCGCCGAGGGTTTTATCGGTGTAGAGCAGCGTGCCGTCGCAATCGGTGATCACAAGTTCGACCTTCGATAACGCCTTCAGCGCGCGATCGGAGTCGTCCTGTGAGCGTTTGGTCAGCTTCAAACCCTTGGGCATCATTCGAATGTCCCCGGCGGCAATTGCCGCGTTTCGCGTACCGAACGCGGATGCCAGAGACGCGCGCCGCCTTCGATGCCCGCTTCGTTCGACACCACTTTCACGTTATCCGGCAAATCGAACTTGAGATTGGCCGCGTTGCCGCCGCCGATCCAGAGGCAGTCGTAGTTCACGAGCGAACTCAGGATACCGATGACCTTTTCCACACGACGGTTCCAGCGCTTGTTACCCGCCTTGTCGCGCGCGGCATTACCGAGATATTCGTCGTACGTCTTGTTCTTGCTGACCGGATGATGCGCGAGTTCCAGATGCGGCATCAGCTCGCCATCGCGGAAGAGCGCGGTGCCGGCGCCTGTACCGAGCGTCAGAACGAGTTCGATCCCCTTTCCTTCGATAGCCGCCAATCCCTGCATCTCGGCGTCGTTGATGATGCGCACCGGCAAGTGGTGGCCGAGCTGATCCGAAAGCATTTGCGCGAGCGGGATGTTGCGCCAGCTTTCATTGCCGAGGTTCGGCGCGGTCAGCACATGGTTGTCGCGCACCACGCCAGGAAAGCCGATCGAGATATGCGTCGCCGGCAACGGCTGCATCAACGGCTCGACCAGCTTGACGAGCGTGTCCACCAGCAACTCCGGCGGGCACGGATGCGGCGTCGCGACCTTCAGGCGCTCGGTCTTCATGGTCCCGTGCGCGTCGATGATGGCCGCTTTCAGGCCCGTCCCGCCAACATCGATGGCAAGGATTCTTTCGAGGTGCGTGCGGTCTTTCGTGGCACTGCGTTTCGCCGGTGTGCTTGCCGCTGCCTTTTTTGCTGCTGTCCCCATCAGGTTTCTCCTCAGTTCTTGTCGTTGTGACCGGCATTTTTCGTGTGTTCGTCGCCAAGCGGACGCCATGCGCGGCCATCAGCCTGCAGCAGTGCGTCGGCTTCCTTTGGGCCGGCGCTTCCCGCCTCGTAGCCATGAACCGGCAACGGACCGCCTTCGGGATGCAGAACGGCGTCGACTGCCGCCCAGCTCGTCTCGATGCTGTCCGCGCGCTGGAACAGCGTTTCGTCGCCGAGCATGCAGTCGTACAGCAGCGTTTCGTAGCCTACGTTCGGTTTTTCATCGAAGAAATCGCCGTATTTGAACGACGACTGCACCGCCCCGACCTGCATCACCGGACCCGGCACCTTGACGTTGAAGTCGAAGGTCGTACCGTGTTGCGGATCGATGCGCAATGTCAGCACGTTCGGCACGAGCGTATCGACGGGTGTGTCGCGAAACAGCAGGAACGGCACGGCTTTCAGTTGAATCGATATCTCCGTGCGCCGCGCCGTCATGCGCTTGCCCGTGCGCAGGTAGAACGGTACGCCGGCCCAGCGCCAGTTCTCGACATACACCCGCGCCGCCGCGTACGTTTCCGTCTGGCTGTCAGGCGCAACGTCCTTTTCCTCGCGATAACCCGGCATGCTCGCGGACTTCTCGTATTGTCCGAGCACCACGTCGCCGGCTTTCAGCGGCTGGATGGCGTCGAAGATCTCGGCTTTCTTGTCGCGGACGGCTTCGGCGTCGAAGGAATTCGGCGGTTCCATGGCGACCATGCCGAGCAACTGGAACAGGTGGTTAGGAACCATGTCGCGAAATGCGCCGGTTTGCTCGTAGAATCCGCCACGCCCTTCCACGCCGATGGTTTCCGCCGCCGTAATCTGCACGTGATCGATATATTCACGCCGGAAGATCGGCTCGAACAACGCGTTGGCAAAGCGCACGGCAAGAATGCTCTGAACGGTGTCCTTGCCGAGAAAGTGATCAATGCGATAGATCTGATTTTCCCCGGCGAACTTGAGAATGCTCTCATTCAAGTCTTTCGCCGATGCGTAGTCATGCCCAAACGGCTTTTCAATGACCACGCGCCGGAACGCTTGATCGTTTTCTTTCAGTAATCCTGCTTTGCCGAGCCGCTCGACAATGGGCTTGAAGAAGCGTGAGCTGACGGCGAGATAAAAAATGACATTTCCACTTTCACCCAAAGTCTGCTTTAGCTTGTTGAATACGTCATCCGTTTCGAACTCGCCCGCAACGTACTGCAGGCGGTCGGCAACCCAGTTCCATGCCTTTTCGTCTAGCTGGGATGTATGAAAGGCGCCGGCCTTGTCGGCGGCGAAACTCTTGAGCGATTCGGTGAGCTGGTCACGCCAGGCGCTGGTTTCGAGCTCGCCGTGATTGACACCGATGATCTTCATCTTGTCGTCGAGCAGACCGTCCGACGAGAGGTTGTACAGTGCCGGCATCAAGAGCCGCTTGGTGAGGTCGCCGGCAGCGCCGAAGATCACGAGCGTGCATGGTGGGGCAGGATGTTTGCCGGGAGCCGGCGGGGAGGACGTAGCAGTAGCAAGTGGGGTCGACATAGGGTTCTTTAAGAGAAGAGTTGAACGCACCGCCTATTAAAGACCATCTTAGTCGTCTCACAGTTCAAAATCGTGACCAATCGGCGAGCTTATGCCCGCCGCCGTATGCAAATTGTAATCAAGACCGGGCTGTGCCGGTAGAATGTCGGCACCTCGCGGCGGCACGCCCGGCCGAGTTTTTCCATCATCAGGGCAGGAGTTCCACACATGATTCAGACAGTCTCGCCGGTGCAGCTCGCCGCCTATTTCGACCGCATCGGTTATACCGGCCCGCATGAAGCGAGCGCTGAAACACTGCATGCGCTGCACCGGCTGCACCCGCAGGCCATCCCGTTTGAAAACATCGACACGCTGCTTGGCGTCACGCCGCGGCTCGATCTCGAGTCGGTGTTCGCAAAGCTCGTGAGCGCGCGCCGCGGTGGTTATTGCTATGAACACAACCTGCTGTTTCGCGCAGTGCTGGAGACCATCGGATTCGAGACGACCGGGCTTGCAGCGCGCGTGCTCTGGGCCGATCCGGATGCCATGCTGCCGCGCACGCACATGATGCTGCTCGTGGAAACGCCGGATGAAACCTGGCTCGCCGACGTTGGTTTCGGCAGCATGACGCTCACCGCTCCCCTAGTGTTCGATAACGGCCGTGAACAGGCCACGCCGCACGAGACCTTCCGCCTCGATCTGATCGAGCGCGGCGATTTCAAGCTGCTGGTGAAGCTCGGCGACACATGGAAGCCCGTGTACCGGTTCGATCTCGAACCCCAGGTGCCCTCCGACTACGCCATGGCGAACCATTACGTGTCCACCCTCCCCGATTCGATCTTCGTCAATCACCTGATCGTGGCGCGCGTGATCCCGGGGCAACGCCAGACGTTGTTCGACCGGACGGTGACCCGCCGGGGCACGGCTGAAGAGCATCGCGAACTCACGTCGGCCGCCGAGCTGCGCGGCGTGCTGGAAGACACCTTTGGCATCACATTACCGACGGACGCCAAACTTGCAAGCGTGCTCGAGCACCTGGCTGCGCAAGCCGCATCCGCCGCGACCTGACCCATCAAACGAGCCGACCCAAGCATGCGTAAAACCGCCAGGCGCGCTCACGAAGCGTACCGGACGCCCGTGAAGAACGCCGTCCTCGAAAGCCGGCTGCCTCAGTGGCGTTCCACTTTCATCGTCATGCTGATGTTCGCCGCGTTCGCGACGCTGGCGGCGCGCGCGCTGTGGGTTCAGGTCGTGAACCAGGACTTTTACATCGGCGAGGGACAAAAGCGGTATCAGCGCACACTCGAACTCGCCGCCACGCGCGGGCGAATTGTCGACCGTAACGGCGCGATGCTCGCCGTGAGCCTCGCAACCTATTCCATCTGGGCGACGCCGTCGCGCTTCAGTGCCGAAACCCGGCCGCATGTCGCGCGGCTGCTCGACATGCCCGAAAAGGAACTCGCCCGCCGGCTCGGAACGGAGCGTTCGTTCGTCCTGCTGAAACGTCAAGTCGATGCCGACCAGGCGACGCGCATTGCGGAAACGGGGCTGGCGGGTGTCACGCTCGTCGCAGATACCAAGCGCTTTTATCCTGAGGGAGAGTCGGCGGCGCATATCGTCGGTTTCACCGATAACGAGGACCACGGCCAGGAAGGCGTCGAGCTCGCCGCGAACGATCGCCTCACCGGGGAACACGGTCAGCGCGAAGTGATCCGCGACCGGCTGGGGCGTGTTGTGTCGGAGATTGGCGAAGCCGAATTACCCGAGAACGGCGAGACCATCCACCTGACCATCGACCGGCGCATCCAGCAGCTCGCGCATACGCAACTGGCAGCGGCGATCAAAAAGCACAAGGCACGCGCAGGCAGCGTGGTCGTGCTGGATGCCAAGAACGGCGAGATCCTCGCGCTCGCCAACTATCCGACCTTCGACCCGAACGATCGCTCGCGCCTGACCGGCGAGCAGTTGCGCAACCGGGCACTCACCGACACGTTCGAGCCCGGCTCGACCATCAAGCCACTGGTCGCGGCGCTTGCGATCGATATGGGACAGGTGCGGCCAGATACCCGTATCGATACCTCGCCAGGCACCTTCAAGCTCGGTCCGAACACGATCCACGATACATCGAATCACGGCGTCATTACGGTGTCGGAGGCCGTGCAGATGTCGAGCAATATTGCGTTGACGAAGCTCTCGCTCAAGCTGCCCGCGCAGACGGTTTGGGACAAGTACCGCGAATATGGCATAGGGCAGGCGCCGGAGCTGACATTCCCCGGTGCGGCGACGGGGCGCTTGCGCGCGTACCAGCGCTGGAGGCCGATCGAGCAGGCGACCATGGCTTACGGCTATGGCCTGTCCTTGTCGCTGTTGCAGATCGCGCAGGTTTATACGGCTTATGCCGGCACCGGTGAATTCCGCCAGTCGACGCTCGTACGCGGCAAAGCCGCACCGGAACCGGTTCAGGTCACCAAGGCCACGACGGCCGCGGCCGTGCGCAACATGCTCGAACTCGCGATGGGGCCCCGTGGCACGGGACGTGCGGCAGCGGTAGAGGGTTATCGGGTGGGCGGCAAGACCGGTACGGCGCGCAAACAGGTCGGGCGAACCTATGCTGCGAACAAGTATCGTGCGTCGTTTGTCGGAATGGCGCCCATGAGCGACCCGCAAGTGATTGTCGCGGTGATGATCGATGAACCGTCGGCAGGCTCGTATTACGGCGGGACCGTGGCAGGGCCGGTGTTTTCAGGCGTTGTCGGTGGAACCATGCAGCTTCTGGGCGTGCCGCCCGACGCCTGACGCGCTTTTACGTAAATCGTAAGGCCGTTGTGATGTAATCGGTATGACAGACCCAACGTTGCTGTGGCCGAATTTTTGAAGGACACCATGAAAAAGATTGCCTGCGCTCTCGCGCTTCCCTTGTTTTTGCTCCAGGCCTGCGGCCAGTTTCATAATGCCGACGCCGGACAACCCGAAGTCGAAACCGCCACAAACGCATCGGTCACGAGCATCGTCCAGTGCCTGACGGACGAGGCGCAAAAGCACGACGCGAAGTTCAAGAAAACACCGATTCCTCAAGGCACGATGCTCGAATTCGGCGATTCCAATGTGATCAAGGTTCGCTTCGACAACGGCGAGACTTCGTACCGGTTTTATCCGGGCGAACGGCACGTGTCGAACTTGTGGCTCGAAGGCGCGAGCAAGAAATGCGCGCCCGGAACCAACGGTTCCTGATGAGTTCGCCTTTCAAAGCCGGACAGCAAGTCAGACGAGCCGATCGTGCGGTCCACTAAAGCCATCAACGCCGTTGAACGCCTCAAGACACGCTCGGGCAATCCTCAGTACGCCGCTATCAGCCTGAGCGGCGGCCTTTTCTATCTCGTCGACCGCGCGCTCGCCGGCGAGCAAAAACTGTCCTCGCCCCTGCGGCTCGACGATTTTGTCGCGTTCGTGAACGCGCTCAAGCCTGAAAAACCACGACGCGTGAGCAAGCTCGACCTTGCGATGGACGAGCAGATCAAATGCAGCGGCAAGCCACGCGACCCAAGCACCGGGTAATCCTTACTACGCGAGCGTCCCATCACGGACTCTTTACCGCGAAAACGTTTGCGTATTTCATCCGTAAAACTCCCGTGTTCCCCTGCGCACCCAGCGGCGCGCCCAATGTGCGATTCCAGACAGTGCATGGCCGCCACACCGGGCGAGTATGCATCGACGGTCGCATCAAACCGGGGCCGCCCGACGCGCAGATAAGCGCGCAGGCGAAGGGGAAAAAAAGCCGGACGACGCACGACGGGCTATGTCATCGAAACAGGTGGCAGCGCTCGCGGCAGTACGCCGGCAAAAACGGTGGCGCAGATGAAAAACAAACAGGGTGCAACATCTGGGGGCTTGAAAACATCGTCGCATGCGGACGCGGAACTCCAGCACATTGAACGCGCAATCGGCCAGTTGCGCGCAATGAGCCAGAAGCCGACAGGCGCGATGAATGTGGACTACTGGCGTGAACGGCTTGCTGCGGTAGGCGGTGAACACGTGCTCGTGCCGGCTCAGCGGCAACGTATCGATGCATTGCGCAAGGTTCTCGATTCGTTTTCACAGCCGCCCGGCGGTCCGGTATCCGGGGGCAAGAGATCGACCAACAGGCTTTGGGCGAAAGCGGCGTAATCACGACGCTTTCGCCATCGCGCGCAATGAGTGCGCTTTCGTTTGTCATATGTTGTTGCTTGCGAACAGCGTGCCCTGGAGGCGTGCCGCTCGCAAGCAGGCAGAAGCATCAGTCGATCTCGGGCGCAATCGCCGCGTGATTGACGATCGCCACGAGCGAGATCCCGCCGATCATATTGCCGATGAACGTCGGCAACAGGAATACGAGCAGGTAATCGCGAATGGTCGCGGCGCCCGTCATGACCGCGTACGACGTTTCCACGGACCCCGCGATCACATGCGACAGCTTGCTCACGGCGACCGTGTAGGTGATCAGCAGGATTGTCAGGAAACGGGCGGAGCGCGCGCTCGGCAGCAGCCATACCATCAGCGCGATCAGCCATCCTGCGAAGATCGCGCGGACTACGGTCACGCCGAAGCTGCCGGAGATCGGTAACTGCGCAAGCTTGCCGAGCGACCCGACGACATCGTCAGAGAACACACCGTGGATCTGCAGGATCGCGGCGAAGATGATCGTCCCGATCAGGTTGAACGACAGCACGATCGCCCATAGCCGGAACGTCTTTAACAAGGTCTTCAGATCGCGGCGCGTGAGCACGGGCAATACGGCGCTCAGGGTGCTTTCGGTGAACAATTGCTGGCGTCCGAGAATCACGATCACGAATCCGATCGTGTATCCAAACGATGCCACCAGGTCGCGCCAGGGTTCATCGGGTAACGCGCTTAAAAGCGTGGCCTGCGTGAGAAACGAAAATCCTATCGATAACCCCGCCGCCAGCGCCGACCACGCCAGCGCGAAGAAGGTACGGTCCATCGAATTCTCGCCTTCCTCGCGAACGATCTCGTGGATCACGAGCGCGTGCGGGGACGAATGTTCGGCGGCCTGTTCCTTTTCGTCGCTGTCGAGATGGGGAGAGTTCGACCCTGCTTCCTGATTCTTTTGTTCTGCTTCCTGCTTTTGCGGCATCGCGCGCTCCCTGCAGCGCCCGCCGGGCCATGGCCGACGTCGCGCTGTCTTGTCTTGGCCAAGTCCGGACGAACGAGCCACCCCGACCATGGTTGGGGTGGCATCGCAGGAGCAGGAAAGATGCCTACTAAATCCTTACACCGTCTGAAATGTGGAGTGCGTCAACACCGTGATAATCAGATTCATCGCATGGGAACAAGCTTAGCGGAATCGCTTGGTTTGGCCGGGGGCGACGCGACGCTAAGATCGTGGCTCGATCCGTCACCGAATTCCCATGAGTATTTATATCGACGACGCCCAACGCCGCACCATCCATCAGCTTCGCGCTTCATGGCGCTGGCGCAGCGAATGGCCCACGTGGCTCCTGATCGTGGCCCTGTATGGCGGATGGTTTGGCACGGCGCTCAATGCACGCGCCCTTGGCGTGCCGCTCGCCGTCGGGATCCTTGCGGTGCTTTCCTGCCTTTATCTTTCGTTGCAGCACGAATTGCTGCACGGCCATCCGACCCGCTTTCCGTTGCTCAACGCGTCGTTCGGCATTGCGCCGCTCGCGGTGTGGTTTCCGTACGCGGTGTACCGCGAGTCGCATCTGCGCCATCACGACGACGTTCATCTCACAGATCCCGATCTGGATCCGGAAACCTATTTTGTATCGGCGGAACGCTGGCGCGACGCGGGGTTCATCGTGCGTGGCCTGCTCACGTTTCGCAACACGTTCATTGGACGCATTGTGCTCGCGCCCTGGTTTTCGATTGCATCGACGCTCGGTTCGGCAATGGTCGCAATTGCGCGCGGCAACGCCCGGATGGCTGGCGCATGGGCGCTCCATCTCGTGCTGCTCGGTCTGCTTGTCACGTGGCTCGACCGTTATTGCGGCATCAGTCCTCTCGTTTTCGTTTTCGGCGTGGGATACCCGGCGCTGGCCCTGAGCGCAATCCGCTCATTCCAGGAACACCGCGCAGCCGATAAAATCAGTGAACGCACCGTCATCAACGAAGCATCGTGGTTCTGGCGGCTGCTGTTCCTGAACAACAACTTCCACTCGGTCCATCATGATCTGCCGGGCGCGCCGTGGTTCGCGTTATCGGCGATCTATCATGACGAACGCGATGCTTACTTGCAGCGAAACGGCGGCTTTATCGTGCGGGGTTATCAGGAATGGATGGTCCGGCACGGCGTAAAACCGGTAGCGCCGGCGCTGCATCCGCTGCATGCCCGCGCCGATCAGATCGCGCTCGCCGAACTCGCAGCTGCCAAGGACGCAAAATCCGGAGTCGCGCAAGCCGTATAAGGGACAACGAACCTGCATGAAATGGCTTGCGGCTTTACCGATGTACCACGTCACACCAACGCTCGCCGGGGACTGGCGCGTGCTGCTGGAACACGTGCGCAGTCAACTGCGGCCGTGGCTCGACGCTCGCGGCGATACGCTGGAGCTGGTCGATCCCGACACATCGCTGACCGAATTCTGGCTGCGCGACGACGTGCTCCTTACCCAGACCTGCGGTTATCCGCTGATGCACGCGCTTGACGGCCGCGTGCAGCTAGTCGCGACCCCGATTTTTTCCATCGATGGCTGCGCGAACGGGGATTATCGAAGCGTGCTGGTCGCGCGCAAGGCGGCGAGCGTGACATCGCTCGAATCCAGTCGAGGCCAGCGCGCCGCCTATAACAGCGACGACTCCAACAGCGGCATGAACCTGCTGCGCCACGCCGTTGCGCCATTCGCGAATGGCCGTGCGTTCTTCTCGTCGCTGGTCGAAACCGGAGGGCATCTGGCGTCGCTCAAAGCGCTTGCCGACGATCGTGCCGACATTGCCGCCATCGACTGCGTGACCTTCGCCTTCGTGCGCGAACATCTTCCAGCACTCGCCGATGGCGTCATCGAGATTGGCGTGACGGCCTCGTCGCCGGGCTTGCCGCTGATTGCGTCGAAGAGGGTTCCGGCGGATGGAATCGATGCGCTTCGAACCGCTCTTTCCCGCGCCCTCACCCAGGATGCACCGCTGGCAACGCGCCTCAAGCTCGGCGGCTTCGCGCAGCGTCAGTTGAGCGATTATTCGGCGATCATCGATCTCGAATCCGACGCCGCGAGGCACGGCTACCCTCGCCTCGCCTGAGGGCGGTCACGGCAGACTTTCAAGACTTTCGGCACAATCGGCATTTAGCCACGCGTTCGCGGTGCGCGCTCACGGTGTGTTTTCGTCCGCCGCACGCACAGCCGCCCGCTCGAAGTCACGGAAGCCGCAATGATCCCCTTTTCAGTTCTCGACCTCTCACCGATCCCCGTCGGATCGACCGCCGCCGATGCGTTTCAACATTCACGCGAGCTCGCCCAGCACGCCGAAAAACTCGGCTACCTGCGCTTCTGGCTGGCCGAACATCACAACATGACGGGCATTGCGAGCGCCGCGACATCGGTTGTGATCGGACACGTTGCCGCAGGCACCAGCACGATTCGCGTCGGCTCCGGCGGCGTCATGCTGCCGAACCACGCGCCGCTCGTGATCGCGGAGCAGTTCGGCACGCTCGCGTCGCTGTTTCCGGGGCGCATCGACCTGGGACTGGGCCGCGCGCCCGGCACCGACCAGACGACGGCTCGCGCGCTGCGTCGCGACCTGCACGGCAGCGCCGACAGTTTTCCCGACGACGTGGTCGAGCTGCAGCGCTATTTCGCCGAACCGGTCGAAGGCCAGCGCGTACGCGCGGTGCCGGGCGCGGGGCTGGAAGTGCCGATCTGGCTGCTGGGGTCATCCACGTTCAGCGCGCAGCTCGCCGCCGCGCTCGGGCTGCCGTTCGCATTCGCCTCGCATTTCGCGCCGGATTACCTGCTGACAGCACTGCAGGTCTACCGGTCGCAATTCCGCCCATCGAAGCAACTGGATCGTCCTTACGCGATGGTCGGCGTCAACGTCTTCGCCGCCGATACCACCGCCGAGGCGGAGTTCCTGTTCACATCGTTGCAGCAGCAGTTCATCAACCTGCGCCGCGGCACGCCGGGTCAGTTGCCCCCGCCCGTGAAACAGATTCCGTGGAACGACGGAGAACGCGCGGGCGTCGATCATTCACTGGCATGTTCGGTAATCGGCGACCAGCGGGAAGTGGAAGCAGGACTGGCGTCGCTGATTGAACAGACGCAGCCCGACGAACTGATGGTCACCGCGCAAATCTACGATCAGGCTGCGCGGCTGCGCTCGTTCGAAATCACGGCGCAGGCACGCGCCGCATTGTCGTCGTAAAGCATCACTTCGGGCTGCGTTCTTTCAGGATGGAACGCGGCGCAGCGAACCCGCGTTCAATACTGGACGGGTATCGTTTTGACAAGCAATAATAAGGTCAGTGACCTCACGACCCGGCGCGCAATGCCCGTTTTTAGTGCCTGACGCGTTGACGAAGGGTCTCGACAACAAGCTGTCGGATTATTGGAAGGGAGAGAGAGAATGGCCAGAAGTCCCGCCACAGGATCCATGACCTTGCTGACGGAGCGTGATGAGGCAACCGGTCAGGAAGTGCGTACGTTGCGTCTCGAGCCGGCTGCGGATGGCAAGGCTGTTCTACTGATTGAAGTCGACGAACGGAAGGCAGGCATTCATCGTGAAGTGCGTTATGAAATCACGCCGGCGGAACTGATTGCTGCAATTCGCGCGCATGGCGCGGAACTGCCAGGCGAGCAACATAATCGCTAAAATGATTTAGGCATACAATAGCGGCATTCGGCGCTATCATTTCCTCGTGGCGCCCGCGGGTGTCGGGACAAATTGTTAAATGTGCGGCTGGGTCGAAGGTGTTTCTGAAACAAGACCAGCCGCCAGTCGTGCACCGATCTGGTCGTGAGCTTTCAGCCGCTGAATCGGCAACTCATCGCTTTGCACCGATCTCAACCACAGTAACCAGTTTGTAGAACCGCATTCGCAGCAACCCATTATTGGTTGTTGCGAGTAAGGCGGCGATTTGCGGTATTACACTAATTGACGCGTGCCATTCAGCGCGCCACGATTTTAGTCAACCCACTTATTCCTCGAGCCGCCCCGGTCCGCGCGGGCAGATGGCTCGCCTTCAAGAAAGTAAAAGCTGAATCAGGACAGCCGTGGACGAAAGAAAGCGAGACAGCATCATTGCCTATTTGCGCAGCCGAA
>Ga0153932_1000100_pt1 | contig 48218 bp, 46 predicted proteins | sample TSNJ016MetaG_FD_102273 | JGI IMG/M metagenome (GOLD analysis project Ga0153932, IMG submission 102273) | Attine ant fungus gardens microbial communities from New Jersey, USA - TSNJ016 MetaG | ecosystem: Host-associated > Fungi > Mycelium > Unclassified | place: USA: New Jersey, Wharton State...
ACAGGTTCCCATCGAGCACGGCCATGTGAAAACGGTATGTCGGACCGCTGGGAAACGGATCATCTGTCGCGCCGAGGCCACCGATACCGTGACGATACGCAAGGGTTCCATCGAACTGCGATGCGCCAAAGTAGTGACGGTCGGTCAGCCCCGCTTCAATGAACGTGTTGTTGCGGCGTTGCTGCGGTATGTCCGTGTCATCGATGAAACTTTGACCGAAGCGCTTTGATAACTGAAACTCCACGCCGAACACGTCGCTTTGACTGCGACTCAGCACGCGCGCCAGTCTGAGCGTCGCCGTTTGCGAATTACCGCTCGATACGAACGTCTGGTTCACGCCCGCGATCTGCTGATAATAGGTGTTGGTGTTGCCGGACAGCGTTGCTATCCAATAACCCCATGGAACGGAGTACGAACCGTTAAAGCCGTGCGAACCAAGGGACTTGTTGCCGAACGAGAGGTCCTGATTTGCGCCTGCCGTGAAGACGTCGTTCAGGCCGAGCGGGTTATCGATGCCGAGGCTCACGTTGCCTTGCCATTTGCCGGTCGCGTCCGTGCCAGAATTATCGATGGATGCGACGAAGCTCCACGGCTTTGAACGCTTGACGGTCACGATGACGTCGCTTTCGCCAGGATTGCCGGTCGGCTCGATCTTCATGTCCACGTCCTGCGATGCAACGCGCTTCATCTGCTCCAAACCTTGTTCGAGGTCGCGCAAGTCCAGGAGGTCGCCGTCGCGTGCGGGGAATGCGGATCTCAGGGTGCCGCGCGTGTTGGGATCGGCGAAGCGGATCTGGCGCACGACGCCGGGAACGAGGGCGAGTGTGAGCGTGCGTTTCGAGAGGTCCTGCTCGGGCAGCAGAAGCCGCGTGGTCACGTAGCCTCGCGAAAGGATCGTCTGCTGCAGCGCCTTTGTCAGTGTGTCGATACCGGCCTTGCCAATGCATTCGCCCTTGTAGTGGTCGAGCCACTCGCGAGCGAAGGCGAAGGGGTCCAAGGGCAGGGCCGAAGCTCCCTTGCTGTGGATGGTGTCGGGCAGTGTTGTGGGGACATCGAGCCTGAACGTATCGATGCGAAAGCACGGATCTTCCTTTGGCAGAAGCGGGAATCCTTGAGACGTCGGAAGGGTGGAACGTACCGCTGGCGCTTGAACGGCTGCGTCGCGCTGCTGTGCGGCGCGTTGCTGCTGAATCTGTTGATTCTGCTCGGCGTTGGCACGGGCGGCTGCGGCCTCGTCTGCGGACGTGGGCGCGTGCTGTGCGTTCGACGCAAGCGATACCAGGGCTGTGAGCGGCAGCGCCGCCAGCCTCTTTCGAATTTTCATGTTGTGCTTTAAGTCAGGAGCCTGCGAGTTACAGTTCGGTGGTTTCGCCGTTCGTTCGTCAGGTGCTTATCACCCAATTTCCCTTTTTTCTCGAGACCGACGAACACATTCAGAAACGCTACCTAATATCAACATCATGCCGAGGCCTGGAACGAGGCTTGCATAATCCTGGGAGGTCGCAGTCGCTGCACCGAACAAAAAATTAACGAGGAACACGACGCCGATCCAAGGACGCAGAGCATATCTCACTGCTATATGCGGCGCTCTTGGCCTTGAAACAAGACACGCGATAACCGTAAAAAACAACGATAGGCCAGCAAAAAATTCGGCCCTCACCTGATCGAGAAAAAATGCAATCGCGAAATAGACTGCGTACATAATAAGCAGCTCTGCAACATAGATAGAAGCGACTCGAATCATGTCTTTAGAAAAGTTCATTTCAGCCCACGCACGAATGAATTTAACGGAGGCACCACGATGGTAGATGTCGTTGATAAGCCAGCCCCGAACCCAGCGCCGAAGCCGACTCCAGGGAATGCCGAGATAGGTAAAGCACCACCCATTCCCCCAATGGTCGTATCACCGCTAATCGAGAAATTAAGTCCAGCCGCTGGGCCAAAGCCTCCGTCCAGCTCTGCATATCCGCCTGTACTTACACCACTGACCAACGGTCCGTCAGTCGTGCTACGGCCCAAGCTTCCGCCTATCCCGGCGGATACCCCCGCACTCACCATACTGTTCGCTTGAAACTGGATATACGGCGACGTTCCGCCTATTGTCCGTCGGTTGATATTCCTACATTCATACCGCCTCCGCCACCAACGAACGGAAGCATGATAGTTCCGCTGACACTCGCCGAATATTGCGGATAGGGTTTGGTGGTCGAATCGTAGGCGAGGCCACTCGCATTTTTCACGATGTAAGTTTGAATATTCGCATCACCTGACGGTAACGATTGTGCCCACACCTGCTGCCCAGCTTGATTGATACCATATGACGTCCAGGTCGTTCCGTCGTCGGGCTTACTTCCAACCGAAATACGGACACCTCCAAGCTCTGTTTGACCGCCCGTAGTCAAGTTCATTTGCGCCATTTGCTGTTCAATCTGTGCTTGCGTATACCTGCCACCGCTCTTGTCCGCAATCTGTTTGGCAAGGGTCTTTTCATCCGGATGAAGCTGCCGATTGAAGCGGCCTAGCGACCAGATGTTTTTTTGTCGTAAATCCAAGACGCTGTGCCAGCAAAGAAACCAATGAATGCCACAAACAGCGCCATTCGCCTCACACGATCCCACATCGGCAATTGGTAGGGTGCGTCATTCAGTAGCCATTGCAACACTGGACCAATCGCGACTTCAACGATCGCGACTCCGAGCGTCATCACAATTAACCAGAGCACCACAAGGTGCATCCACCGAAATAATTCAAAGCTAGTCTTAGTCTTCATTTTTTGCCGTCGACCCTATTCTGCGTAGCACCACCAGCCTTTTCTTGCGCCACTCCGCCTATAGCGCCTCCTGTCCATGACGGTATCGGGTTCTTCGGCACCGATACTGAGATTCCCATGCCTATGTCTTTCCATTGTTGTCTATACCAAGGGTTCAACACGTTATTAAGACCAGCCTCTGCTCCAGCACCGAACGGATAGCCAACGGCGGTTCCGGCCGCAGCGCCACCCGATGTGGTCGCCGAGACATTCTGCTGCGCGTAAGTCGTACCACTGTTCTCGATGCCATCGCGCGCGGCCAGCGCCATATTGCCGCTCGCGTTGGTCTGTCCGGCAAGGACGAGCTTGCCCTGAGTGGTGAGTATCAGATCGCCGGCCTGTGCGGCTAGCACACCTTTAGTCGATACCCCTATACCATTTTCCGTCCCAACTAAAACAATACGATTGCTGTACATTCCACCGAGATTACTCACGTCAATAGACACGCCGGGGGTGAGCCCTTCACCTGCAATCGGCGTCGCATTGAGCGTGTCATGGTTGACGCTGTTCGCACCTGTCACGACGTTCAAATTCTTCGCATAGATTGCCGCGTTCGCTTGCACAGCACGTGCAATCAGATCCACCTGATCGATATCCGCCGCGTTCAGTCCCGCACCTTGCACGCTGATGTTGCCGTGCGTTACGTTAAAGCCCGAGAGCGAGCCGTCGGGTGCGAAGTTCGGTGTACCGGTCGTGAGGATTGCGCGCGACGTATTAATGAAGCCGCCACCGTTCACGCTGATGCCCGAGCCGTTCGCGATCACCACCTCGGCACGTTGCCCGGCGACTTCGAGACGCCCATTGATCTGGCTCGCGGCGCTGCTGTTCACCTGATTAACAACGACGCGTGCGGCCTGCCCAGGACCGAAGTTCGGGTTGCCGTTGATCATGCCCGCCTGCTGCGTCTGCACGATGGTCGGCGAGTTGTTCAGGATGGCGCCGTTTTTCTGAACATCGAACTGGCCGTAGGTATTCATCGAAACACCGGCTCCCGATGGCCGGTTGATGTTGACCTGAGGCAGTCCGTTTTGCGTGGCGATGACGCCGGGTGCGTTAGCACCACCCGGAACGATTTGCGCGCTCGACCACGAGGGGAGCACGCCAAGTAACACAAGAGCAGCAAACGCGATCTGTCGCAGCGTGAAATTCGCACTATGTGATTCCCCGCTGCGTACCGAACTCTGTCCCGCTTCCTTGCCCGTTGTCGTGGCGGTTTCCTCGACGGCCACCAGCATGTTTCTCAGCCGACTGAAGACCAGCCGGTAGTTGTTTTTATTCATCCGGTCGCTTTGTATCGCTTATTTTTAACGACCGACAACATAACGCCGGGTGAACCATCCGAGTTAGAACTTGCTATCAGCCGGAGCCGAAAACAACGGTTTTAACTAAATCGGATTTGTCTTATTGGGTGTTGATCGCACTGCGAAGTAGCGAGAGCGGGTAGAGAAGTGCAGGACTCTTCCGCAAAAGCTTGGGAGATGGCTGAGGGCGATAATTACGGTTGGCAGCGGGGATACCCAGCAATTCCCGCGAAGTGTGACTATATCTGCTGATTGTCAACACGCCCTAGCGTTTGCGTGCAATCGCGCAACTGTGGTCCTGCAGCTCTTCCGACGATGCAAAGTCACCCTGCGCCAACCGGACATGATCATTGAGCAGGAAAAACGCGGGCTTGCCGTCGGGCGTGGTCGTGCCGGTCAGCAGCAGCGTCTGGTCCGCCATGCGTCCCCCTTCCTTTGCCACATCGGCTGCGAGCAACTTGAAGGGATCGACCGAGGCGAGCGCCGGGTCATCGATACGCCTGATCCTGTACGCATGTCCGCGCAGCAAGGTGGGGAACGCGGTCCATTGCGTGCCGACCTTCGGTCCCTGTTCGCGCAATGCGTTCACGACATCGGGCGCCAGGCAATCGATATGAATATGCAACTGGTTCTGCGAACGCCCGCTGGTCGAATTGATCGCGAGCGAAAGTTCATCGCGCGGCAATTCCTTGCCGAGTTTTGCGTTCACGAAGCGCCGGGCGTCCCATGCAGCGCGCCAATAGTTCGGCGTATCCGCCGCCAGCAACTCGGGACTTTCAACCCCGCCAATGCGTTTTGTCGGGATCAACAAGTACTGCGTGGCCCCGTTCAGGTCCTTCAGTACGGCATAGCCCTGAGTTGCATCGACATCGATACACTTTTGCGGCACGTCCGCCCCCTGCGCGGCCGGTTCACATGAGTTATGAACGATCTGCCATAACGCATTGGGATTGCCGGCGCATGCTGACGTCAGGATGACAGCCGCGAGCGCGGCCGCGAAAAAGCGAAGAAACCAAAGGTTCCGCATGGGGCGAATAGTCGAGACGAAAAGCTGCATCGTAGCAAGGGCGCTTTACGTCTGCATGACCTCTGCCTGGCAAGCCTCGTCCCAAATCACATGACGGGCAGATGCAAATGGTGCGGGTGCTCGACTGTATCGGCAATCAGCCTCAGCGCGTCTTCGCATTCTTCGGGATTTTTTGGACCGCCGAGGCAGACGCGAATGGCTTCGGGCGGATTGCCATCGGTAGCAAACGCAGTTGCCGATACCGCTCCGATCCCTTGCGAACGCAACTGCAACGCAAGCTCCGACGCTTGCCATCCGCATGCAGGATCGATCGGCATCCAGAAATGGAAGCCGGCGGGATCGGCGTCGAACTTCCACTTCGATAACACGCGCGCCGCGATTGCCTGCCGCGCGGCGGACTCGGTCCGGATGGCGTCGAGCATCAGGTCGGCGGTGCCGTCCACGACCCATTGCGTAGCGAGCAACATGGTGAACGGGCTCGCCATTACCGTCGTGGCGCGCAATGCGCCCGCGAGATGCTGCGCGCGCCGTGAAGAAGGCGCGCGAATGTAGGCCACGCGAAGCCCCGCGCCGAAGCTCTTCGAAAACCCCGTCACGTAGTAGGTCAGGTCCGGTGCGAACGACACCATTGCGTCGGGCGCGTTCGCGGGCAGCATGCCGTAGGCATCGTCTTCGATGATCGGCACGCTGTATCTCAACGCGACGTCGGCCAGCGCCTCCCGGCGCTTCGATGAAAGCGTGACCGTGCTCGGGTTCTGGATGGTCGGGTTGCAATAGAACGCGCTGGGCTTGTCGCTCTTGCAGAGCGCTTCGAAGGCATGCGCGAGGGGACCGTCGTCGTCGCGTGCAAGTGCCTGCAGACGCACGCCAAGCTGCGCTGCAATCGCCTTGATGCCGGGATACGCCAGCGTATCGAGACAGATGGTGCCGCCCGGCCGCGCGAGCTGCGACACCATCGCCACGAGCGCGCTGTGGATGCCCGGACATACGAGCACCTTGTCTTCATCGCAGTCATCGAAACGCCGCTTGAGCCACCGGGTTCCCGCCGCGCGGTCGTCGGGCGTGCCGCCAAAATCCTGGTACCGCAATAGACGATAAGGATCGGTTGACGCGAAGAGCCGCGCCGCCGACTCGCGCAACCGTACGGCAAGCTCGGCGGGTTCCGGCGGCATGTTCATGGTCATCTCGACACTGCTGCCGCCCGAGAGCGGCAACGTTGCCGTTCTCCCGCGCACGAACGTTCCGCTGCCTGCGCGCGAATCCAGCAGACCGCGTTTGCGCGCTTCTGCATAGGCACGCGCGACGGTCGTGTAATTGAGTTGCAATTCGTCGGCGAGATCGCGCAAACCCGGCAGCCGGTCGCGCGGGCGCAGTCGTCCGCTCGCCAGGTCTTCTTCGATTAGTTCTGGAATCAGCAAATAAGCGGGCTTGCGGCTTTCCGTGAGTTTTCTGATCCAGTGATGAGTAAGACTGGCCATGAAACGTTCTCTGATTAAAGGCGGTCAAAAAACGATAGCACGAAAAAAACGCAAACATAAAAAATTGATCGCATTGAATGATCGTACGGAGAATCGTTTTGCAGGCGATCAATGCACGTAATGAGTGTTTATTGCACCAGTAGCGAGCGATTGCACCAACAAAACATCGCCCTGTTGGTGCGTGGGCGAATTTGACGTGGCGCCAAAGTTAGGCCCCGCAAGGCTCTCGGCGAGCCGATTCAAAATATTTCCTACTCGCCCAAGTGCTGATCGGTTGAATGATCGGGTATTGATCGCATTAACATTGCGTTTAAATGGCACGGCGGTTGCATTATCTGATTTGCAAGCAGCGTGGCGGGAACCGAATAAAAAACCGGATTCTCACTGTTATCGATGTTTTATATCGTGTATTTAATGGAGATTAGAATGCCTGCCGTCAATATCCCGATGCACAAGAAAGGCGATTATCTTGTCGACTATGAAGAGAAGGTCTTTGAGGACGTCAAGGCCGCCCCGGGCGAAAAGGCGCTGGTGACGTTTCATACAGTCGCGTTCGAAGGTTCCATCGGCTTCGTGAACCTGCTGCAAGCCACGCGGCTCCTGCGCAAGGGCTTCGAAACATCGGTGCTGCTTTATGGTCCCGGCGTGACGCTCGGTTTGCAGCGCGGTTTCCCAACGCTCGGCGACGAAGCCTTTCCTGGCCACCTGAACTTCAACAAGCAGATCCAGAAGTTCATGGAAGAAGGCGGCAAGGTCTACGCGTGCCGCTTCGCATTGCAGGCGCTTTATGGGCAGGGCGAAGCATCGTTGATCGAAGGCATCAAGCCGATCAGCCCGCTCGACGTGCTCGACATCCAGCTGCTGCATCGGAAGGACGGCGCGCTGATCATCAACACGTGGACCGTCTGACATTGCCGACACTCTCGACCACGGAATGACCATGCCCGACAAGAGAATCGTCCGTGCTGCCGCGGTCCAGATTTCGCCGGACCTCGAACGCCCCGGCGGCACGCTCGAAAAGGTCCTCGCGACCATTGACGACGCCGCGCGCCAGGGCGTGCAGCTGATCGTCTTTCCCGAGACCTTCCTGCCCTACTACCCGTACTTTTCATTCGTGCGGGCACCGGTTGCATCGGGCGCGGAACACATGCGTCTTTACGACGAAGCCGTCGTCGTGCCTGGCCCGGTGACCCATGCGGTATCGGAACGGGCGCGGCGGCACGGCATGGTCGTGGTGCTGGGCGTGAACGAGCGCGATCACGGCAGCCTCTACAACGCGCAACTCATCTTCGATACCACCGGTGAGCTGCTTCTCAAGCGCCGCAAGATCACGCCCACGTTTCATGAGCGAATGATCTGGGGCATGGGGGACGCAGCGGGCCTGAAAGTGGCGCAGACGAGCATCGGCAAAGTGGGGGCGCTTGCGTGCTGGGAGCATTACAACCCGCTCGCACGCTACGCGCTGATGACGCAGCACGAAGAGATCCATTGCAGCCAGTTCCCCGGTTCGCTCGTCGGTCCCATTTTCGGTGAGCAGATCGAAGTGACGATCCGGCATCACGCGCTGGAATCCGGCTGCTTCGTGGTCAATTCCACGGGGTGGCTGACCGAGGCGCAGATCGAATCCATCACGAAGGAACCCGGCCTGCAGAAGGCGCTTCGTGGCGGCTGCAATACCGCGATCATTTCGCCCGAAGGCCAGCACCTGGCGCCGCCGTTGCGCGAAGGCGAAGGCATGGTGATCGCGGATCTGGACATGTCGCTGATCACCAAACGCAAGCGCATGATGGATTCGGTCGGCCATTATGCGCGGCCCGAATTGCTGAGCCTCGCAATCAACGACCGCCCTGCCGTCACGTCGGCGCCCATGAATCCTTTCTCACCTTCAACCGGGGAAAAGCATGTTGAACGCGAACGCGAACGCGAGCGGGACGATGTCGGCCGCGAGCCGGCAATTGATGACTGAACTGCAATCGACGGGCTTGCGTCTCGCCGACCCCGGCGCTGGCGTCAGCGTGGGGAGCCGTCGCGGCGGTGCGGGTCCGTCGGATCACAAGGCGGTGACCATCGACGGCGTGACCATCATGGTTCCGGTGCATACCAACACGGCATGGCACTCGCCGTTCGTTGCCTCCGCGCCCGATGCAAGCGGCAGCAGCGCATTGCTGCGCGGCTCCATTCCCATCGCGAATATCAGCTTCCCGAAGGCGCCACGCTTTTACGCGATGCAAACCTTCGACGGCGTGCCGTACTCGCACATCGCGACCTTGCACGGGTCCGACGTGCTCGCAACAACGGTGCTGCAAACCTGCATTCGATACGAAAGCCGCAAGAAGACCTGCAAGTTCTGCGCAATCGGTCAATCTCTTGCGGCAGGCCGGACGATCGCGCGCAAGACGCCCGAGCAACTCGCGGAAGTCGCACGTGCTGCTGTTCTGCTCGATGGTGTCAAGCATATGGTCCTGACCACCGGTACGCCGCCGACGAAAGACCGCGGCGCGCAGATCCTGTGCGAAAGCGCGTTTGCAATCAAGGCCGCCGTCGACTTGCCAATCCAGGCGCAATGTGAACCGCCCGACGACGACAAGTGGTTCGAGCGCATGCGGGCAAGCGGTATCGATACATTGGGGATGCATCTGGAAGTGGTCACGCCCGCCCTGCGCGAGCAGATCATGCCGGGCAAGGCGAGCGTCCCCATCTCGCGCTACATGGAATCGTTCAAGGCGGCCGTCGCCGTGTTCGGTCGCGGGCAGGTCAGCACCTACATCCTCGCGGGACTGGGGGACACGGCCGAAGCAATTCTCTCGATCTCGCGCGAACTGGTGGACATCGGCGTGTACCCGTTCGTGGTTCCGTTCGTGCCGATCAGCGGAACACCGCTCGAGGATCATCCGGCGCCTTCCCCCGAGTTCATGAAGTCGGTGCTGCAGCCGCTCGGCGCGATGGTATCGGCGGGCGGCATGCGGTCCGGCGATATCAAGGCCGGTTGCGGAAAATGCGGCGCGTGTTCGTCGTTGTCTTCCTACGAGGTCTGAACCATGCTCGCCGATACCGAGGATCTCGCCCGCCTGTACACGCCCGCCAGCTTTACGATCAAGTGGACCACGCTGCAATGGGAAGCCGACGAGGCGTACAAGCTGCGGCGCGCGGTCTTCTGCATCGAGCAGGGGATTTTTATCGGCGATGACCGCGACGAGACCGATGACCGCTCGCAACTCCTCGTGGCGGTGAGTTGCATTGGTGGAATGCATGAGCAAGTGGTCGGCACCGTGCGCATTCACGAGGACGAACCCGGTGTGTGGACCGGTTCGCGGCTTGCCGTGCATGCGGCGTTTCGGCGCCACGGGAAGATTGGCGCAACGCTGATCAGGCTCGCTGTCAGCAGTGCGCACGCACTGGGCTGCAAGGAATTTCTCGCGCACGTGCAAAGCCAGAATGCGCCCTTGTTTCATGCGCTGCACTGGACCACTCTGTCGGAGGAACTCATGCATGGACGGCCGCATCATCTGATGCGGGCCGACCTCGATTTTTATCCGCCGTGCGCGACGCCTCATGGCGGCTTCGTGACGCACTATGCGTCGGCGCGGAGTGCGGCATGAACGTGGCCGATCTTGTCGCCGCGTTGAGGGAGACGCGCGGCTTTCGCCATAAAACGGACATTGCGGGCGTGATGTCTTCGCTCGCACGTCACGCTCCTGCCTCGCTCGAAAACGTTGCCAATGGCGATGATTGCGCCGCCATTCCCGACGGCGACGGCTACCTGCTGTTCGCCATCGAAGGCATGGTCAGCGACTTCGTGCGCGACATGCCGTGGTTCGCCGGCTATAGCAGCGTAATGGTCAATGTCAGCGATATCTACGCGATGGGCGGCCGGCCCATCGCCGTAGTGGATGCGCTCTGGAGCGACGGCCTGCAGCGCGCTGAAGAGGTGCTGGCCGGGATGGCGGCGGCATCGGCGGCGTACGGCGTGCCGATCGTGGGCGGCCACAGCAATGCGCGCAGCGATCAGGCGCAACTGGCGGTATCGATTATTGGACGCGCGAAGAAGTTGCTGTCCAGTTTCAGCGCCAGGCCCGGCGACCGGTTGATGATAGCCGTCGATTTGCGCGGGCGCTTCGAAGATCCGTATCCGTTCTGGAATGCATCGGTCGGCGCACCTGTTGAACGTCTGCGCGCTGATCTCGAAGTCCTGCCGATGCTTGCCGAAACCGGTCTCTGCAATGCCGCCAAGGACATCAGCATGGCCGGCGCGCTGGGCACCGCGCTGATGCTGCTGGAATGCTCCGGCGTGGGCGCGAGCATCGATCTGTCCCGCTTGCCGGCGCCGGCGCAGGTCGACCGTGTGCGATGGCTCACCGCATTCCCCAGCTTCGGCTTCGTGATGTCCGTGCGTGAAGAAAACGTCGCACGGGTCGAACAGATGTTCGTTGAACGTGGTCTCGCTTGCGCATCGATCGGCACGGTCAACGAATCGCGCAAGGTCACGCTTCACGATGGCGACGACTACGCCGAACTGTGGAACTTCGAGCACGACGCGTTCATAACGTCAGGGAGCGTGACGTAATGCGCGTCGCCCTCACCACGCATTCGGTCAATCCGCGCGGTGGCGTGGTGCATACGCTCGAACTCGCTGCTGCGCTGGTGGATGACGGTCACGATGTCACGATCTTCGCACCCGCTGCACCTGGCGAATCGTTATTCCGTGAACCGCCATGCCGGGTGATTCTTGCGACTACTGAAGGCTCACAGCAGAACACGGTTGCAATGGTGGAAGCACGTCTTCGCGCTTTGAAAGCGAGCTTGAGAGCCTGCGACGCCGGAGGTTTCGACGTGCTGCACGCTCAGGACAGCATCAGCGGAAACGCGCTCGCGGAACTCAAGGAAGACGGCACAATCAAGGGCTTCATCCGCACCGTTCACCACCTGGATCATTTCGACAACCCGCGCCTTGCGGCCTGGCAAACGCGTGCGTGGCGCGACGCGGATCGTGTGTTGTGCGTGAGCGAAATGTGGACTCGCGTGATGCATGAGAAATACGGAGTCGATGCAACCACAGTATCGAACGGTGTCGACCTGACGCGTTATTCGCCACAACGCACGCATCAAGACGAAGCGTCCGGCATCGATGGCTCGCCGGTTGTGCTGGCTGTTGGCGGTATCGAAGCGCGCAAGAACACGGCCGCTTTGCTCGAAGCATTCGCGGTATTGATCCAACGCCGCCCCGAAGCGCGGCTCGTGGTTGCAGGAGGCGCGAGCCTGCTCGATCACAACGCATACGCGCTCGCTTTCATGCAACGCGTAGCCGAGCTGAACCTCACGCATGCGGTGACGGTCACCGGCCCCCTGGACGACGCCGCAATGCCCGCATTATTTCGCCGCGCCGATGTCCTCGCGATGGTATCCCTGAGCGAAGGTTTCGGCCTGGTCGTGCTCGAAGCGCTTGCAAGCGGTACGCCGGTGGTGGCATCGAACATTGCGCCCTTCACCGAATATCTCGACGACACTACCTGCTGCTGGGCCACGCCAACCGATCACGAATCGATCACGAACGCGCTTGAACAAGTCATCAGCGGGCGTCACAGAACCGATTTTGACAACGCCGTCCCCGCGTTGCTCGCGCGAATGAGCTGGCAGGCATCGGCGAAGAAACATCTCGACATTTACAGCGGCTTGCTCGCAAGCCGTGCCCTCAAATCTCTCCAGGAAGCCGCCATGCCTGTCATGCATTTTCGAATCCAGTGGCCTGATGACAGCGAAGACAACTGCTATTCGCCATCGCAGGTCGTCAGTGATTTCTTTACGCCGGGCCATGACTATCCCGTCGATGACTTCGTTTCGCGCGCCCGCGAGGCATTGAACATTGCATCCGAACGCGTGCGCGAGAAGTACGGCTTCGCGTGCTCGGCGGCGATGGACCAGCTCGCGAAGATCGAGGTCGACGCCGAACGTTTCATGGACGAACCCAACGCACGGGTCAAGGTCATCGCGCTCGTCTGAGCGCCGCCATTTTTCAGCGAGGACGCATCATGTCGCATATATCAGCGGACACGACGCACTACAGCGTGATCGTGGTCGGCGGTGGACAGGCGGGTTTGTCCGCGAGCTACCACCTTAAACAGGCAGGTATCGATCATCTCGTGCTGGAGAAAAACACCGTCACGCATACGTGGCGATCGCAACGTTGGGATGCGTTCTGCCTCGTGACGCCGAACTGGCAATGCGCGCTGCCGGGTTATCCATACGCGGGTGACGATCCGCACGGCTTCATGGTGAAAGACGAGATCATTGCGTATCTCGACGGCTTCATCAAGGCGGTCGATGCACCCGTGATCGAGCACGCCGAAGTCAGGCGTGTCGCACGAAATGGCGAAGGCGGGTTCAGCGTATCGACCAGCCAGGGCGCGTTCACGGCGGAACAGATCGTGATTGCATCGGGCGGATATCACACGCCCATCGTGCCGCGCATGGCCGAGCGCCTGCCGCGTTCCATCACGCAGATACAGTCGTCGGAATACCGCAATCCGCAGGCGTTGCCCGAAGGCGCCGTGCTCGTGGTCGGCTCGGGGCAGTCGGGCGCGCAGATCGCCGAGGACCTGCATCTCGCTGGACGCAAGGTCATTCTCGCGGTAGGCGAAGCGCCACGTTGCGCACGTTTCTACAGAGGCCGCGACGTGGTCGACTGGCTCGCCGACATGAAGTACTACGACATGCCCGTCGAACAACATCCGTTGCGTGAAGGCGTACGCGACAACACCAACCACTACGTGACCGGCCGCGATGGCGGACGCGATATCGACTTGCGCAAGTTCGCCGCCGAAGGCATGGAATTGTACGGGCGCCTGCAGGACCTGCAGGATGGCGTGCTGCACTTCGCACCGAACCTTGCCGATAACCTGGACAGCGCCGACAAGACGTTCAACGGCATCAACGCGGGGATTGATGCGTTCATCGAGAAGAACGGCATTGAAGCGCCGCCGGGATCGCGCTACGAGCCGGTATGGTCGCCTGCAGAGGAACGCACCACGCTGGATCTGCAGACAAGCGGCATAGGGTCGATTGTGTGGTGTATCGGCTTTACGCCCGACTTCAGTTGGCTCGATGCCCCTGTCTTCAACGGCCGCGGTTATCCGGCGCACACGCGCGGGGTGACGCCTGTCGATGGAATCTATTTCGTCGGCTTGCCGTGGTTGCACACATGGGGCTCGGGACGATTCTCGGGCGTGGCGCGCGACGCCGAGTATGTCGTGAATAAAGTCTGCGTTTATCGGGAAGCTAAAGCGCGCGATGAGGTCGCCGTTTGAAAAGACGAAGAAAAAAAATGCCGGCGCATGAAGCGCCGGCATTCGAAAAAATTTCGTGATCCTCAAGCCGCTTTCACAACCTTGTCACCCACGCGATGAATCGGATGCGGCTCCTTCAGGTGATTGGCGATGCGGGTTGCGTCGAAGTACGCACCATTCGGCGGACGCTTCAGATATTGCCCCGCACCCTTGACGGCGCGCAAGTCGCCATCCGCCCATGCATGCGCGCCGCGCGTGAGCGTATGCGTCGCCTGACCCTGCACGGTCAAGCCTTCGAACACGTTGAAGTCCACTTTCTGATGATGCGTCTTCACCGAGATCGTCTTGCTCGCAGCCGGGTCCCACACGACCAGATCGGCATCCGCACCCGCCTGCACGGCACCCTTGCGCGGGAACAGATTGAAAATGTGCGCCGCATTGGTTGACGTCACGCGCACAAACTCATTGGGCGTGAGACGTCCCTGGTTCACGCCGTAATGCCAGAGGATCGCCATGCGGTCTTCCACGCCGCCGCAACCGTTAGGGATGCGCGTGAAATCCTCGCGCCCCATCGCTTTCTGCGATGCGCAAAAAACACAATGATCCGTCGCCGTGGTGTGCAGTTGCCCGGATTGCAAACCGCGCCATAGTGCCTCGCGATGTTCACTCGTGCGAAACGGCGGGCTCATCACGTGCGCTGCGGCACGGTTCCAGTCGGGATCGCTATACACCGATTCATCGATAACAAGATGCCCCGGCAGCACTTCCGCGAACACCCGCTGGCCTTCGCTGCGCGCACGCGTGATGACGTCGACGGCATCTTTCGATGAAACATGCACGATGTAGATCGGCACGCCCAGTACTTGCGCAATCCGTATTGCACGATTGGCCGCCTCGCCTTCGACTTCGGGCGGCCGTGACAACGGATGCGCTTCCGGCCCGGTAAAGCCTTTCGCGAGCAACTGCTTCTGTAGTTGAAAGACGAGTTCACCGTTCTCCGCATGAACCGTCGGCAACGCACCTAGCTCCAGTGATCGCGCGAAGCTGTTCACGAGCACTTCGTCGTCGGCCATGATGGCGTTCTTGTAGGCCATGAAGTGCTTGAAACTGGACACGCCGTGTTCACGCACGAGCGTTCCCATGTCCCTGTACACCGACTCGTCCCACCACGTCACGGCCACGTGAAAACCATAATCCGCCGACGCCTTTTCCGCCCAGCCGCGCCATTCGTTGAAGGCTTCCATCAACGGTTGCTTCGGACTTGGAATAACGAAATCGATGATGCTCGTCGTACCGCCCGCCAACCCCGCTGCCGTGCCGGTATAAAAGTCGTCGCTCGCTGTCGTTCCCATGAACGGCAGCTCCATGTGCGTATGCGGATCGATACCGCCGGGCATCACATATTGCCCGGATGCATCGATGGTTTCGGTACCCGCCGGCACATCGAGGTCGAGGCCGATCTGCAGGATCGTGCCGCCGTCCTTCGGGTCTGCGCACAGCACATCTGCACGATACGTGCGCTCTGCATCGATGATCGTGCCGCCGCGAATCAGGATCGTCATGTTGCGTATCTCCTGTAAGTCCTGTGAAGACCTGCGAAATTCAGGCGCGAACGACGCGCGCCGTCGGGCTCTTGCCCATTTTCATCCACGCGCCATATACGATCGACGCAAGCGCGAGGCCCACGAACCATGCGTACGTGTAGAGCGTGTTGAAAAAAGCGGGAACGTTAGGGAACGAAGCGGGAAACGCCGTGTGCAGGAAACCCGGCAAGTTCGGCAACACGCCCACGAGCAAAGCCACCACCGCTGCCATGTTCCAGCCACCGGTATAACTGTACTCGCCGTTCTCGTTGAAGAGTTCCCGCGTATCGAGCCGCGTGCCGCGAATCAAAAAGTAGTCGACCATCAAAATGCCGGCCACGGGTCCGAGCAACGCGGAGTACCCGACGAGCCAAGTAAAAATATAGCCCTGCGTGGTCGCGAGAATCTTCCACGGCATCATCACGATCGCGATCAACGCCGTGATCATCCCACCCACGCGATACGAAATACGCTTCGGCCACAAGCTCGAAAAATCGTACGCAGGGCCCACGAGATTGGCCGCGAGATTGCAGCTCATGGTATCGAGCGTGAGGATGATGAGCGCCACACCCACGCCTATGCCGGTCATGCGGCTGGTGAGATCGATCGGGTCCCAGATCGCCTTGCCGTAGATCACCACCGTTGCCGACGTCACCACCACCGAGATCACCGAAAGCAGCGCCATGGGTGCAGGCAACCCAATCGATTGCCCGATGATCTGGTCCTGCTGTGAGCGAGCGAATCGTGTGAAGTCGGGAATGTTCAGCGCAAGCGTGGCCCAGAAGCCGACCATGGCGGTAAGCCCGGGCCAGAACGTCGCCCAGAACAAACCTTCCTTCTTGCCGCCTGCCACGAATTGCGACGGCTGTGCGAGCATTGCACCGACACCGCCCGCCTTCGATGTCGCCCACCACACGAGCGCGAGGCACATGACGATCTTGATCGGTGCGGACCAGCTTTCAAGAAAGCGGATGGAATCCGTGCCGCGCAAGATGAAGTACAACTGGATCAGCCAGAAAAACAGAAAACATGCGAGCTGGCCGAGCGAAATGTCCAGGAAGGGAATCGGCGCGCCATGCGCCGTATTGCCGGCCAGGATGTTGAGCAACGTATAGATCGCGCTGCCGCCCAGCCACGTCTGGATGCCGTACCACCCGCACGCGACGATTGCCCGCAGCAACGCGGGAAGTTTCGCGCCCTTCGTTCCAAACGATGAACGCACCAGCACCGCATACGGAATGCCATGTTTTGCGCCCGCGTGACCGACGAGCAGCATGGGTACGAGCACGATCATGTTGCCGAGCAACACGGTTATCACGGCCTGCCACGGCGACATGCCCTCCTCGGTCAGGCCGGCGGCAAGCATGTACGACGCGATGTTCATGACCATGCCCACCCAGAGCGCCGCGAAGTGATACCACTTCCAGGTGCGCTGCGCAGGGGTGGTCGGCGCCAGGTCGTCGTTGTATAAACTGCTGCTGGCGCCGGCCGCGAACTGCGGGTCGACGGAATGCGCTGTCTGCTTCATCGAGTTGATCTCCTCAAGATCGTTGCGGTCCGCGCCCGGGATCGGCTTATAAAGCAGTTCGGGCGTCGGCCGTCTGGGGACGTCTGGTGACAAGCGCTGGTGTTTCGTAGAGCATCTGAACTTTATGCGGCCTTGACGCTTTCTTCAACGTCGGCGACCACACGAGCCGGGTTGTTCGGATGCGTCGTCCAGTTCGCGTACTCGCCGGCGTCCACGCGTTCCATGGTGATGCATTGCTCGACCGGGCACACGTGCATGCATAAATTACACCCAACGCATTCGGAATCCATCACCTCGAAATGGCGCTTGCCGTCTTTCTCGCGCATGATCGCCTGATGCGCGGTGTCTTCGCAAGCAATGTGACACAGTCCGCATTGAATGCACTTGTCCTGGTCGATGCGCGCCTTGATGTCGTACTTCAGATTCAGGTACTTCCAGTCCGTGACATTCTGGACGGCGCGGCCACGAATATCGTCGAGCGTGGCGTAGCCTTTTCCGTCCATCCAGTTGGACAGGCCGTCGGCGAGGTCGGACACGATCCTGAACCCATAGTGCATTGCGGCCGTGCAGACCTGGACATTGCCCGCGCCCAGGACCATGAATTCAGCGGCGTCACGCCACGTCGAAATACCGCCGATTCCGGAGATGGGCAAACCCGGCGTTTCAGGATCGCGCGCAATCTCCGCGACCATGTTCAGCGCGATCGGTTTGACAGCCGGGCCGCAGTATCCACCATGTGTGCCCTTGCCGTCGACAGTCGGCATGGGCGCCATGACGTCGAGGTCAACCGCGACAATCGAATTGATCGTGTTGATCAGCGACACGGCATCCGCACCGCCCTTGTACGCCGCCCTTGCGCTCGTGCGGATATCGCTGATATTCGGCGTCAGTTTCACGATGCACGGCATCCGCGTGCCTTCCTTCACCCAGCGCGTGACCATCTCCACGTACTCGGGCACTTGCCCGACCGCGGCGCCCATGCCGCGCTCGCTCATGCCATGCGGGCAGCCGAAATTCAACTCGACGCCATCGGCGCCGGTGTCTTCGACCAGCGGCAAGATCCACTTCCAGTCGCGCTCGTTGCATGGCACCATCAATGAAACGATCAACGCGCGCTCCGGCCAGTCGCGTTTGACCTCCCTGATTTCTTTCAGATTGATATCAAGCGGACGGTCCGTGATCAACTCGATGTTGTTCAGCCCCGCAATCCGCTGGCCGTTCCATTGCACGGCACCGTACCGCGAACTCACGTTCACCACATGCGGATCGAGCCCCAGTGTTTTCCAGACTACACCGCCCCAGCCCGCTTCGAACGCGCGGTTGACGTTGTAGGCTTTGTCGGTGGGCGGTGCGGATGCGAGCCAGAAAGGATTGGGCGAAGTGATACCAACAAAATTGTTGCGAAGATCGGCCATGAGCTGGCTCCATTATCGTGGGGTGTTTATCAGCCTCAGGCTGCCTTGATGGCCGTGGCCGCGAACGACGCACTGATGGCCTCTGCCGCGAGCTTGCCGTCCTGCACGGCCTGCACCGTCAAATCGATACCGCCATGCGCCGCACAATCGCCGCCGGCCCAGACGTTGGGCAGCGATGTCCGGCCGCCCGAGTCCACGGCAATGCGGTTGCCGTCGAGCGTGAGCAGATCGGCGTCGATAGCGTCGGAAAGGAGGGTTTGCCCGATGGCTTTCAGCACCATGTCGGCTTCGATCACGAAGCGTTCGCCTTGCGGGTTCTCGAACTCGACACCTGTCACCTGATCGCCTGCATTCAGCAACCGCACGGGCCTGGCGTGCGTGATGATCGACACTCCGTTGTGCTGCGCGAACTCGCGCTCCGCCCACGTCGCGCCCATGGTTTCCACGCCGCGCCGGTAAGCCATCGTCACCGTTTGTGCGCCGAGCTTGCGGCTCTGTACGGCGGCGTCGATAGCCGTGTTGCCGCCGCCGATCACCACCACGCGACGTCCGACCGGCACGCTTGCGAGGTCCTCGGCCTGACGCACCTGTTCGATGAAATCCACCGCGTTGTACACGCCCTGCAATGTCTCGCCTTCGAGTTCGAGCGATCGCACGCCTGCAAGTCCGATTGCCAGGAACACGGCGTCGTACTGTTTGCGCAATGCGTCGAGCGTGATATCGCGTCCGAGCATGACACCATTCTTCACTTCAATGCCGCCAACCGAATAAAGCCATTCCACTTCGCGTTGCGCGAAGTCCTCCACCACCTTGTATGCAGCGATCCCATATTCGTTCAGACCGCCGGGTTTCGCCAACGCATCGAAAATCGTCACGCGATGCCCCGCGAGCGCAAGCTTGTGCGCACATGCCAATCCGGCCGGCCCCGCACCCACTACGGCGATATGACGTCCGGTATCGGCTTCGCGCTTGAACAAGGGCTCGCCCCGGCTCATCGCCCAATCAGTTGCATGGCGCTGCAACGCGCCAATAGCAACTGGTTTGTCATCCTTATGATTTCGGACGCACGCACCTTCACAGAGGATTTCTGTTGGACACACCCGCGCGCACATGCCGCCAAGCGGATTCGCAGAAAGGATATCGACTGCCGCGCCTTTCAGGTTGCCGTTGCCGATCTTGCGGATGAAGCTAGGGATATCGATCTTCGTAGGACACGCATTGATGCACGGCGCGTCGTAACAATAGTGGCAACGGCTCGATGCAGCCGCTGCCGCGGTTGCATCGAGGAGCGGCGCCACGTCCGAGAACTCACACGCCAGTTGCTCTTGCGACAGCCTTTGCGGGGCAATGTCGCCGGTAGGCTTCATGGTCATACGCGTCCTTCCTGATTGTGGGGATTTTTATATGAGTGCGGCGCTTGGTTGTTACTGACCGGCGCGTTCCAGCATGGCGTGAAGCAGCACGTTCGCGCCCGCTTCGATCCATTCTTCCGAGGCATCCTCGATCTCGTTATGGCTGATCCCGTCGACGCAGGGTACGAAGACCATCGATGTCGGTGCGACCTTCGACAGGTAACACGCATCGTGTCCCGCGCCTGAGACGATGTTCCTGTGCGGATAACCGAAGCGCTCGGCGGCAGCACGCACGGACGCGACGCAGGCGGTATCGAATGCAATGGGTGCGTAGTAGAAGATCTGTTCGAGCTGCGTTTCAAGGCCAATACCACTCGCTATCTTCTCCACGCCTTCACGCAACGCGGCATCCATTTTGGCGAGCACGGCGTCATCGGGATGCCGGAAGTCGACAGTGAAGAACACGCGTCCGGGAATCACGTTGCGCGAGTTCGGATGCACTTGCATCATGCCAACCGTCGCGCATGCGAGCGGCGCGTTATCGAGCCCGATACGATTCACGAGCTCCACCACGCGCGACGCGCCGAGCAATGCATCGCGACGCCGCGGCATGGGCGTAGGACCCGCATGTGCCTCCTGCCCCGTCAGCGTGATCTCGTACCAGCGCTGGCCTTGCGCGTCGGTGACCACGCCGATCGTCAGGTTCTCCGCTTCGAGAATCGGCCCCTGTTCAATGTGCAATTCAAAGGCCGCATGCAGCTTGCGTCCGCCGCAGGGCTCGCTGCCGGCATAACCGATTCGCTGCAGTTCCTCGCCGATCGTCTTGCCATCCACGTCCTTGCGCGACAGGCCGTAGTCGAGCGTGAACTCGCCTGCAAACACGCCGGAGGCCACCATGGCCGGTGCGAAACGCGAGCCTTCCTCGTTCGTCCAGATCACGACTTCGACCGGATGCTCGGTCTCGATCCCGCGATCATTGAGCGTGCGGATCACCTCGATACCACCAAGCACGCCATAGATGCCGTCGAAGCGTCCGCCCGTCGGTTGCGAGTCCGCGTGCGACCCCGTGACGACCGGCGCGGCGTCCAGGTTGCGTCCCGCGCGCCGCATGAAGACGTTGCCCATCTGGTCGACGGTCACCGTGCAGCCGGCTTCCTTCGCCCAGCTCACGATCAGGTCGCGCCCTTCCTTGTCGAGATCCGTGAGGGCAAGGCGGCACACGCCGCCCTTCGGCGTTGCGCCGATCTTTGCCATCGTCATGAGACTTTCCCAGAGACGTTTGCCGTTGACCCGGATCGACGTGTCCAGTGCTGAATCGGTTACCGCGTTCATGTCGCGTTCTCCTTGGTGTATCGCTTGAATGTGGGGTTACTACCCATACGAAACTGGTGCATCGACGCCGGCTTTGGGGCGCACTTGCACGTCTCTTGTGCAGCTTGCGCGTCTCCCGCAGCAACGTCCAATATCCTGTTCGATACCGCTTCGCAAATCCTGTCCAACTGGACAGGTTGTAGCCGATTAATATTTGCAAATCAACGTCTTTCGGGGTTTCCGATAGTTCGAAAGACAGAGCGAGAAGCGTGCCATTGCGATGCAGCAGAGCTGCATGACGGCGTTGAGACGCGCTGAGCAGCGCGGGCTTCAAACCGAATAGAATGAGGCGCGCAGCGCCATTCGAGGATAACGATGAGAGACGACGAAGCGACAGCCGAGGCAGTGAAAGACGACGCCGCGCCCACTCCATTGCGGCGGCGCAAGGCACACATACGCGAGACCAACGAAGCGCATCTTCTGGCATGCGCCGAAGCGGTTTTCGCGGAACGCGGCCTCGAAGGCGCGAGCACGGCGATGATCGCGGAACGCGCAGGCTTGCCCAAAGCCAACCTGCATTACTACTTTCCGACGAAGCTCGCGTTGTATCGCAGAGTGCTGGAGGATTTGTTCGATGACTGGCATCGTGCGGCCGATAAGTTCGAAACCAGTGACGATCCGGTCGAAGCCATCAGCGGTTACGTGCGGACCAAAATGGAGTTGTCGCGGCGCCGGCCGCTCGGCTCGAAAGTCTGGGCAAGCGAGATCATTCACGGCGCAGTGCACATGCAGGACATCCTGACAGAGCGGGTCAAGCCGTGGCTCGATACACGCGTCGTGGTAATCGACAGATGGGTCGCGCATGGGTTGCTCGAGCCCACAGATGCGCAGACCTTGCTCTTCATGATCTGGGCGACGACCCAGCATTACGCGGATTTCGATGCGCAGATTCGCGCGCTGAAAGGCAAGCGGGCGTTATCGCAGAAAGCCTTCGATACCTCCACCGAAGAAGTCGTCAGGCTCGTGATTCGTGCATGCGGCGCGAAGTCGCCGAGCTGACCGAGCGGTCGAAACGCAAAAAACTCGCCAGCCGCGTTGCTGCGGAGGGCGAGTTTTTTGTGTGGCGCGTGGTGCCGTTACCGGCGTCGCACTACGATACTGCCAAGACCTGACTACCGATTAGTGACCGAAGAACACCGATCCGGGAGTATTTTGCGCCGGCGCTACCGAGCTGCGAACGCCTGCTGCCGATGTGCCGCTCGTCGACGGGCCATAAGACGTCGCTGCCTGGTTTTGTGCATCCACGCGCGCTTGTGCGGCTTGGATATTGGCCGGGTAATTGATCTGGTCGCTCGACGGGTTATAGCCGGCCTTTTCCAGTTGAACCAGTTGCGCCTTCACTTCGGCGCGCGTGACCGGGCCGTTGTCGTTGCTCTGAGCAAACACGAAGGTCGGAGCTGCAAGTGCCGACACGATGACAACTGCGGGAATGAGTGACTTGAACATGGTGAAACCTCCAGTATTTTGTTTGTCGTCTCGAAGCGATTTCAGAAGTTAATAAGCGGTTTCTGAATCCGTTTCGGATGTAAGAAGTCTATGCTTCCGACCCTGGAGGGAAAACCCTTATTTACGCGAAACATCATTGTTTATTTCGCAACAATCAAAGGTAGACTGAGCACGAGATGGGTATTTATTACTGAATAGAGCCGTTTGAGGGTAAAAACAGGTGGGAGTCTGGGCAATTCAGCCCTTGAAAATGACAGTAATGTCATATTCGACAACAATGCCGCTATCGCGCCAACGTTGCCGCCAAAAAAGCTAGAAATGTCCGGTGAATTGATACCGGTCGCCGGGATGCCAGAGATTTGCCACCGACGCCACCGCATCCCGCGACCACGTCCGCCGATGCAACATGAGACAAGGCGCACCGTTTTTCATCGACAAAGCGAGCCCCGTCCCCTCATCCGGCAGCGCGGCTTCAATGCGGTACTCGACACGCTGCAGGGGCGCAGCAACCATCAGGTACTGATTCGGCGTGATCCTGGTGAAATCCTGCCGCGCGTATTCCGGCGCCAGCGCAGGGTTGACCCAGCGCTCTTCCAGTTGAATGGGCAAATCATTTTCGAAATGCAGCACGCGCGAATGAAACACGGGACTGCCCTCGGTCAGCTTCATTTCAAGCGCGAGGCGTTCATCCAGCACGGATGCTCCCAGATGCAGGACTTCCGCCCGGTGCGCATGGCCGCGTCCGATGATTTCATCGGAGATGCTGCGAATTTCGACCAGCGTCGATGCGTATTTCGGTTGCGCCACAAACGTGCCGGCACCCTGGACGCGCGTCAGGATCTGCTCGGCGGTCAGCTCGCGCAGCGCGCGATTGACGGTCATTCGCGCGACCTTGAAGTCGCGTGCAAGCTCGTTTTCGGACGGTACCTGATCGCCCTCCTTCCATTCGCCCGCATGAATGCGCGTGAGAATGTGATCCTTGATTTCCTGGTACGCGGGCGTACTCATGCTGAAGTTACAGCGTCCATTTCGGCGGTTCCTGTCTATACAAGTATCGGCGCAGTCTAAACAAACAAAAGCCCTATAACAAGGCCGGGAATCACCCTAACTTTGGACTTCAAACGCGCTTCAAAAGGTTGTCTATACCGGATCGAGGCATTTCTGCATGCGGAAGTTGGTCAGGCGTGCGCCGCGCACTTCCACGACTTGCGACCGGACGACTTCGAACGCGCGCGCTTCGAAGAACGGCCGGGCGGTGAGGCTGGCGTCGGTATCGACGATCGCGAGATGCTGGTTCCGCGCTTCGGATTCGATCTGATCGAGCAGCGCGTTCGCCGCACCCGCGCGTTGATGTTCCGGATGAACGAACAACATGTCGATATGCCCATCGCTCTGAAGATCGCTGAATCCGGCAACCGCGCCGTCGATAAGCGCAAGCCATGTTGGCCGATCGAGCCGGCGCCGGGCCCATACATCGCGGTCCGCTTGCGCCCAGGCGTCGATTTGAGCGGCGTCGTAATCACGCGATGCGACCTCGCGGATCGCGCGCAAAAAGACATTGATCACCGCATCGAGGTCGGACGGTTCATAACGCCGGATGACAATCGCCATGTGATTTCAGCGCGTAAGCGACACCGTCGCGATACCCAGGATTGTCATCACGACCGATGCCAGCACATGAATGGCGATCTCGCCCGCGGCCCAGCCGTAACGCCCCTGCTGCAAGTGCGCGACGACTTCGACCGAAAAGGTGGAGAAGGTGGAGAGGCCGCCCATCAGGCCGGTGATGACGAAGAGCCGCCATTCGATCGATACACCCGGAAAGCGCGCGAACCACGCAACTGCCACGCCGATCACATACCCGGCAATGACATTCGCCGCGAGCGTCCCGAGCGGAAGATTGGGATAGACGGTGTTCAGGCGCAGGCCGAGGAGCCATCGAAACAGGGAACCGAGCGCGCCGCCAATGCCTACGGCCAGAATCGACAAGTACATGAGCAGATAAGTTTAGAAGGGAATGAGCGCCAGCCGGTCGATGAGTTGCTTGCGGCCCGCGTCCACGATGGTTTCCCCCGACGCTGACAGACGTGCGGTCCATGTACCGTCGCGGCGTTGCTCCCAGGTGCCGCATTCGTGGCCGTCGATCAGCAACGAGCCGCGGGCGACCAGTTGCGGGTCGGACGGATCGAGGACGGTGTCGTCGTTGTGTTCAAGCTTGACGGTTCGCATGAGCCCGGCGCGCGGAGTTGCACAAGGGCGTAATAATAGATGAAGCAGAATAGATGAAGCAGATAATCGCGCGCACCTTAATGCACAATACGGGTCGCCAACCTTCACCTTTGTCTGCCGCATGAATTTCGACACCATCCTCGACACCCTGCAAGAGCACTATCCCACGCATCACTGGGCGCAGTTCGCGCTCGGGATGTTGTCGCTCGTGCTCGCCGCGTTATTTGCTCAGTGGGTGGTCGCGCGGATCGTTCTGTATTTTGCGCATCGACTGCTGGTGCTCACCGAACACGATGCCTGGGACAAGGCGCTCGCCCGGCATCGGGCGTATCACCAGCTCTGGTACGCGGTGCCGTTTGCCGCGGTCGCGATCGGGATCGGCGAAGTGCCGTACATCGGGCATATTGCAGAGCTGATCGAGCGGCTCGCGCACGCGGGCGCATGGATCTGCGTGTTCTTCGCGATGGGCGGCGCCCTCAGCGCATGGCAGGACGTCTATGCCGCGAGCATGCAGGCGCAGACGCGCTCGATCAAGGGCTACATACAGATCGGCAAGCTCGCGCTCGCGCTGATCTGCGGCGTGCTGGTGTTGTCGATTGTGATCGACCGTTCCCCGCTCTGGATGCTGTCAGGTCTCGGCGCGCTATCCGCCGTCCTGCTGCTGGTGTTCAAGGACACGCTGCTGTCGCTGGTGGCGAGCACGCAGCTCACGTCGAATGACATGCTGCGCATTGGCGACTGGATCGAGATGCCGCAATCGAATGCCGATGGCTTCGTGAAGGACATCGCGCTGCATACCGTCAAGGTGCAGAACTGGGACAACACGGTGACCACCGTTCCCACGTACAAGCTCTTTTCGGAGAGTTACAGGAACTACCGGCAGATGTTCGAATCGGGCGGTCGGCGCATCAAGCGGACGCTGCGAATCGATGCCACATGCGTGCGTTTTCTCACCGACGAAGAAACCGCCCACCTCAAGCAGTTCCGCTTGCTGCACGATTATCTGGAAGAAAAGCAGATCGAGGTCGAGCTCGCCAACAAGAACCTCGGTGAACTTGCGAGTGAACCGGCAAACCGCCGGCGGCTGACGAATATCGGCACGTTTCGCGCGTATGGGCTGGCGTATCTGCAGCGGCATCCGGAGATCCGGCAAGACATGTCGATGATGGTGCGCATGATGGAACCGCAATCGGAGGGCATTCCCGTCGAGGTGTATTGTTTCACTGCCGTCACCGCGTGGACGCAATACGAACGCATCCAGGGCGATGTGTTCGATCACTTGCTCGCCATTCTTCCGGAGATGGGCTTGCGCCTGTATCAGGCGCCTTCGGGCGCCGACATGAGCGGACTGGTGGGCGCCCGCATCGGCGCTCAGGCGAGCAACGTGATCGCCGGTCATGGCGCAGGTCCAAGCCTGATGGGCAACACAGACAACGGGCGTCTGCGCGGCGAACTGCCGACGGTGTAGAACAAAAGCGGTTGGAGAAGCAGGCAAGAATCCGCGATTATTATGTATTCACGCGAATCGTCCTGATCCTTAAAGTGTGAACCTTGCCGGCATTCCTTTTTGACGTTTGAAGCATTGAAGGAATCATGCCGGTCAACGCATTCATCGCTTCTACAGGAAAACTCCCGTGACCGATCGCGTTCATGCCATGCGTGTTTTCATCCGTGTCGTCGATACCAACAGTTTCTCCCGTGCCGCCGAATCCCTCGGCATGCCGCGCGCAACTGTCTCCACGACCATTCAACAACTCGAGGCGCTGCTCGGCGTGCAATTGCTTGCACGCACCACGCGGCGTCTCAATCTCACCGCCGAGGGCGCCGCGTGCTACGAGCGCTGCGTGCGCATTCTCGCGGATATCGATGACCTGGAATCGGGCTTTCACGGCCGTGAGGACAGGCTACGCGGCCGCTTGCGCATCGAGATGCCGGACACTGTTGCAACGTCCATGGTCGTGCCCGCACTGCCGGATTTTCATGCGCGCTATCCGCATATCGAGTTATCGATTGGTGTCAGCAACCGCGCCGTCGATCTGGTCGGCGAAGGCGTGGATTGCAGCGTGCAGTTGGGGGAATTGCCGGACTCCGGCTTGATCGCACGGCGGCTCGGCAGCTTCGAGCATGTGACGTGCGCAACGCCCGCGTACCTTGAAGCGCACGGCACGCCGAAGACGCTCGATGACCTCGCGCATCATGTGGCGGTGAACTGTGTATCGATCCGAACAGGACGCCCGTGCGATTTCGATTTCGAGGTCGATGGCGAAGCGGTCGCTGTGAAAATGGCCGGATTCGTGCAAGTCACCGACGAAGCCGCTTATCTCGCATGCGGCTTGCAAGGACTCGGGCTGATCCAGCCGCCGCGCATTGCCGCATTGCCTTATTTGCGTTCGGGCGAATTGCGCGAAGTGCTGCCGCAGTGGAAGTCGATGCCCATGAATGTATCGGTGGCTTTCGTCAAGACGCGGCAAGCGGCGCCGCGTGTGAGCGCGTTCGTGGACTGGCTCGCGGAACTGTTCGAGCGCACGCAGGAAATGGACGACACGCTCACGCGGCTGTTTCACACGACACGGCGTCCGGTGGCTCCATCTCCGAAGGCAGTACAGCCCGTACGCGTCGCGCCCGATTCACGCGACGAAGACACGCACGAGGACGAGGAGACCACCAGCGAGTCATGACGCTGCAAAGGCGCTCACGCCGGACGTATCGGCTGAGCCGCCTGCTCACCCACCACGGTATTCCACTTGCGCACTTCCCAGCGCATGACCAGTCCCTCGGTCACATAGGGATCGGCCCGGGCAAATGCCTCGGGCACGGCGGCTGAATCTGCATTGAAGAGCAGCATCGCGCGATCCACAGGCGCCTCCAGCGCGCCGCCCAGCAATAACTCCCCACGCTCCACCGCCTTCCACGCATAGGTCAGATGACGTTCACGAAACGCCGCCCGGCGTTCCAGGTAATCGTCGCTCAGTTCGTAAATCAAGAGCAGATGCATTTGTACGTCCCCTTCTGACTCGTCGTCAGACTCTTCACGAAACTGCGTCGTGTATGCCGGTTGTGCGATCATGGCAGCGTTCAAAGCAGAATATTTCCGCGCGACCGTTCACTCCCGGGCCGTAAAACGGACGCCGGCGGTGCCACGAGCACTTCGAACGGTTGCTGACTCCGCCTTGTTCAGGCGCCCTCTCCGTCTTTGACGCGGATTTTCACCGCGCTAGTCTCGCCGTAACTCCTCTTCGACATCCGGTCAACGGCCGATCGTCGGAGTCCAAATCTACTCGGCGCTCGTCACATCTGGTTCGCCGCCCGCATCCAAGGGCCCAGCTTGAACACTATCGGTTTTGCGCTCATCGTAGCGCTGCTGCGCGCGCTCGCGCGGCTACCTTATGGCCTGGTCGCGCGTTTCGGCAGCGGACTTGGCGCCCTGCTTTATTACATTCCCAGCCGCCGGAAACATATTGTGCAGGTCAACCTGCAACTATGTTTCCCGGGCAAGACCGCGGCTGAATACGAACTCCTCGGACGTTCACACTTTCGTCACGTAGTGCGTAGCTACGTGGAACGCGGCGTGCAATGGTTCGGCTCGGCCAATGCCATCGAAAAGCTGGTGAAGCTGGAAAGCCGCATCGATCTGGACGATGAAAACGCCCCGCCCACCATCTTCATGGGTTTTCATTTCGTGGCCATTGAAGTGGGATGCATGCTGTATTCCATGAAACTGCCCATCACGGCGCTCTACACGCCGATGTCCAGCAAGAAGCTGAACACGCTCGCGATCGAACAGCGCGGCCGCTTCGGCGCGGACATGGTCAAGCGCGCCGACAGCGCCCGTCGCATCCTGAAGCTGCTGCGCGGCGGCGGGTCGGTCATGCTCGCCGCGGACATGGATCACGGCATCGAAAATTCGGTGTTCGTGCCGTTCTTCGGTGTGCCGGCGTGCACGTTGACATCGGTATCGCGGCTTGCACGGCTCGGCCGCGCCCGTGTCGTGCCGTTCGTGACCGAAGTGCTGCCGGACTTCAAGGGCTACAAGATGACCATCTTCGAACCGCTCGCCGACTTCCCCTCAGAAAGCGATGAAATCGATGCCCGCCGCATGAACGCGTTCCTCGAATCGCAAGTGGTGCGTTTTCCGGAACAGTATTACTGGGTGCATCGGCGATTCAAGCATCGGCCCGAGGGCGCACCGGCAGTGTATTGAGACAATACGTCATTCGGGCTTGCGGAAATCGTTGTCCACCCAGGCCTGCGCGCTGGTCTTGCTGAACTTGAATCCCGCCGAAACGCGCACTTGCGCCAGCACCCCGCCAAACATGTCGAGCGCCTTCAGGTCCGCGTAGGGATCGTCCTCGTCCGGCACGATATCAAGTGTCACCGTCACATCTTCGCCGTTCGCGCGAACCATCACATCTTTGTGAAGCATGGCGTGGCGCTGCTGCTCGTGGCGGCGCAGTACTTCGGACGCCGTCTTGATCAGCGTGCGAAATGCGTTCGGATCGAGCGGCTTGGGATTCTTCTTGTCACGGCCCATGGTCCACGGACCCGTCAACGCCGGTTCGACTTCTCCGTCCTTGATCATCTCGACGGCCCAGCCATCGTCGTCTTCATTTTTGATCACGCGGGCGGTCCAGCCGTCATCGCGCCACAGGCGTGGTTCGTGGATGGTGTTGTCTTCGTCGGCGTGGAGGTCTTGATCGGAATCGGATACGGTCATGGAGCAAGGTTCGGTTTGAGTGGCTTGAAACACGCACTTCGTTGCGGGGGCGTTGCAAACGTCGCGGCGCGCTGTCGATGTGACGAATTTTAACTGCAAGAAGCGGCGGCATCGTCGAAAATGCCTGAACGCTGGCCGATCGGTCTACGGCACCTGTGTGCCGGCGTGCCCGGATCTTCCGGGGACAATCGCCAACACTACGGAGGATTTACGATGCTTTCACTCATTGGCACCATTATCGTCGGCGGCATCATCGGGTTGATTGCCCGTGCGATCAAACCCGGCAACGACAGCATGGGCTGGATCATGACAATCGTGCTCGGTATTGCCGGGTCGCTGATTGCGGGCTACGCAGGCCGCGCGATGGGGTGGTATCAGGAAGGACAACCGGCGGGCTGGATCGCGTCCATCATCGGTGCAATCATTCTGCTGGTGATTTGGGGGCTGGTGACCAAACGCCGGGCCTGACCGGCTTCCGAAGCATAAGGGGCTGTTGCGGCGAAAGCTGCAACAGCCCTTTGCTTGCGCTATGCACTCATTCCCGATTTCAGGAATAGCACATGGCGCGGCGCGAAGTGCGTATATAACGGCAAGATTGCGCCGCCCATGGCGCGGGCATCGGCGCCAATTTCGCCCTCTACGAGTCGCGGGCGCAACATGCCTTGCCAGTCGAATGCATCGAGCGCAATGTTCGTGCGGCTCAAAACCTCCCGCAACAATCCACGATCCAGTTCGCCGTCGATCACGATGGCATCGAGATCGACCAGCGCCGCCGCGGATGCAATCGCCGAAGCCAGCGCGGGACATGCATCGTGGAGCCACGCTTCGCAAAGCGGCCACAATTCGGCTGAAAGTGCACGCTGGTCGTGTGCGGCATCGGCGGGAAATCCCGCTTCCGTGAAACGCTTCTCCAGAACATAGATCGAAGCCACGTTCAGCAATTGCGGCGCGCCTTCGGACCTGACCGGAAACGATCCCACAGCACCGGCGTTGCCCTTGGGGCCGGCATGCAGGCGTCCATCGATGACGAGACCGCCGCCAATGAACGTGCCGATAAAAACGTACAAGAAATCGCGCAATCCGCGCCCTTGACCCATCAACAATTCGGCGGCGCACGCGGCGGTCGTGTCCTTCGCGAATTCAACGGGCAATGGCGTGAGCGCCTGCACGCGCGCGCGGATATCGATCTCGTTCCATGCGGCGAAAACGTCGGGCGGGGTATCGAAGAAGGTACGCCAGCCGCCCAGCCACAACGGCGCCGCCACCCCTATGCCGACCACTTTGGCGGCGTCCCCGGCGAGTGCGAGCATCGTTGCGTCGAGTTTGTCTGCAAGCAGTGCGAAGACCGTGCGCGGATCGGGATACGCATAGCCGATGGTCTCGCGCGCATGCACCTGGCCCGCGAAATCCATGGTCAGCACATCCAGACTGCGCCGGCCCACTTTCACGCCGATGGAAAACGCGCCGTCCGCGCGCAGCGAGATGGGCACCGACGGCTGCCCCATACGCCCTTGCACGCGCGTTCTCGGTTCACGCGCGAGCAGGCCATCATCGATCAGACGATCCACGATCAACGACGTCGTCTGCGAACTCAAGCGCGTCAGCCGTGCAATATCCGACTTGGGCAGCGGGCCATGCACGCGCACTGCCTGCAACACGATGCGCTCGTTCATCTGCCGCATGCCGGCTGGCTTCGAGGTGCTTGCGGACGTGGACGAACTCATCGGGCTCAGGCAATCGCCTGGACATCGGCCTGTTTTGCGCCTGTCATGATCGCGACCGCCTCGGACATGTGGATGTCGCGCGTGTTGACCAGCGCCGCGCGCCGCCCGAGCCGCTGAATGTGGATACGGTCTGCGATCTCGAACACGTGCGGCATGTTGTGGCTGATGAGGATCACCGGCAAACCGCGATCGCGCACGCGCCGGATCAACTCCAGCACCATGTTCGATTCCTTCACGCCAAGCGCGGCCGTGGGTTCATCGAGGATCACGACGTGCCGCGCAAAGGCCGCGCTGCGCGCCACCGCAACGCCTTGCCGCTGGCCGCCGGAAAGCGTTTCGACCGCCTGTTTCATGGAGCGGATGCCGATCTGCAGCCCCTCCATATGCGCGATGGCTTCCTGCAGCATGCGGCGTTTGTCGATCATCTTGAACACCGAGCCGAGCACGCCGGGGCGTCGCAGTTCGCGTCCGAGAAAGAGATTTTCCGCGATGCTCATCGCCGGCGCGACCGCCAGGTCCTGGTACACGGTCTCGATGCCCTGCGCGCGGGCATCGAGCGGACTGCGGAAGTGGACCGGTTTTCCATCGAGCAGGATCTGGCCTTCATCCGGTACGAGCGCGCCCGACAGCGCCTTGATCAGCGATGACTTGCCCGCGCCATTATCGCCGATGACCGCCATGATCTCGCCGGGGAGCAGTTCGAAGTCGACGCCATCGAGCGCGGTAACAGAGCCATAGCGCTTGATGACGCCGCGCGCTTCCAGTACGAGCTTGCGTGTGTCGTTCATGGCCATTACTCCTTAAGCGCGTGGACGCGCGAGCTTGTCAGCGGCGACCGCGAGAATCACCAGGATGCCGGTGATCAGGATTTGATAAACCGACGACACGCCGATCAGCGTCAGGCCGTTGCGGAACACGCCGACAATCAAGGCGCCCAGCAACGTACCGATGATCGTGCCGCGTCCACCAAAAAGACTCGTGCCGCCGAGCACGACCGCCGTGATGGAATCGAGATTCTCGGTTTGCCCGGCTTGCGGATCGCCCACGCCTGTTCGCGCAACCGACAATAACGCCGCGATGCCGTAGAAAAACCCCGCAAGCGTATAAACGGTGATCAGGATTTTCTGCGACGAAAGTCCCATCAGCCGCGCGGCTTCCGCGTTGTTGCCAAGCGCGTAGAGATGCCGGCCGGGCACGGTATCGCGTAACACGAACCACACGACGAGATACATCAGCAAGGTGAGCACGGTGCCATACGTGACTTCCGCGCCACCGAGATGGAAGGTTGTGCCGAAGAACATCATGGCGTCAGGCAGGTTCGTGACGCTCTCTGCATTCGAATAAACCTGCGTCAATGCAAACGCAATGTTGAGCGTCCCGAGCGTCACGATGAACGCGGGCAACTTGATCTTCGTGATCAGCGCACCATTGAGCAATCCGAACAATGCACTTGCCCCGACGCCGCAGACGATCGCGAGCACGGGCGGGATGCCGAGCGTCACGGCAAACTTGGTCATGATGATCGAGCCGAACGCCATTACCATGCCGCACGACAAATCGATACCGCCCGTCAGCACGATCAGCGTCTGCCCGATCGCAATCACGGCGACGACCATGGTCTGCTGAAGAATCAGCGAGATGTTTTGTATCGATAAAAAGCGGTTGCTTTGCCAGATGAAAAATGCGCACGCGATCACGAGCGCCGCAAGCGGACCGATATCCGTGATAGACGGCAAACGGTCGGCAAACGTTGCACGCCCGGCGGTGGGAGAGGTGGATTGCGTCATGATTCGGGACCTCGACAGCGACATCTTAAAGGCGCCTTCATGCAACGCCCGAGCACCGGGCGCTGCATGCGGCGTGGCGTCTTACTTGTTGCCCCAGCAGTTGTCCAGACCGAACTTCGTGTCCTTGCCGGTGACGCCTGACACGGGTTTGTCGGTGATCAGCGTGACGCCGGTATCGTGATAGCCCGTCGCTTTCTTGCCCGTCTTCGCGTAGTCGATTCCGGCCTGCACGCCTTGCGCCGCCATCACCAGCGGATATTGCTGCGACGTCGCGGCGAAGTTGCCGGACTTCACATTGCGCACGCCTTCACATCCGCCGTCGATAGACACGATCATCACGCTCTTGTCCTTGCCCGCCGCCTTGAGCGCGCGATACGCGCCTGCCGCAGCCGGTTCGTTGATCGTGTAGACAAGGTTGATGTCGGGCACTTTCTGCAGGCAGTTTTCCATCGCCGTCTGACCCTTCGACTGATCGCCGCGCGTGTCCTGGCTGCACACAATCGACGGGTCGCCTTCCTTCACGCCGAAGCCCTGGAGGAAGCCGTTGTGGCGCAGCACGCCGACCGACACGCCCGGCGCGAGGTCCAGTGTGGCGATCTTCGCGGGCTTGCCGCCAAGCGATGCTTTCGCGTACTCGCCGATCAGCACGCCGGCCTTGAAGTTATCGGTGGCGAAAAGTGCGTCGGTTGCGTCTTGCGGTTCCGTGGGGGTATCGAGCGCGATCACGAGGATGCCTGCTGCGCGCGCTTTCTTGAGCGTCGGGACGATAGCCTTGGTATCGCTCGGCGTGATCAGGATGGCCTTGACGCCGGCCGTGATCATGTTTTCTACCGCCGTCACCTGGCTCGCGTTGTCGCCGTCGAACTTGCCGCTGGCCGTGATGAGTTTCACGCCGCCTTTGGTGGCGGCCTCTTCGGCGCCCTGTTTCATCTTGACGAAGAACGGGTTGGTCTCGGTCTTGGTAATCAGCCCAATGGAGATCTGGTCCGCGGCATACGTTGCGCTTGCGCTAAAAATGGATGCTACGGCCAAGCCAATAAAAGACGCCCGTGCGGCAGCACGCCGAAGATTTTTCATGTCTCGCTCCAATGTTTTTATGGGTCCGGCACTTCGGGAAAGAAGCGCTTCGAGCCCGTTCGCCGACTAAATCAATTGACTTTATTTAGTACAGCAGCGCGCGCCGTACAAGTCAAGAGGAGCCGGCTGGAGCGGCGATACGCGGTGCAGCATTCGGAGAGAAGAGACCCGCGCGCTGCACCGCTGGGCTTGGGCAAGCACGGATTGTTGCGACGCGTCTACGTACAAACACTAGGCGCGCGTAAAAAGCTCGAAAATTAATTGTTTTCGGCTTTTTCTTCGGGGTATGGTTTACCAGCATTTTTGCCAACCTTATGGGTGTACCGCATCATGAGCGCACTAGAAGCCCTTCACGCCGTTGTCACCAGCGAAGACTCGCCCCAGATCATCCGCGATCACATCGTGGATGCGTTGCAGTTTGCGCTGCGAAACAAGCCGGGGTTCTTCACGACAAAGGAAGTGCAGTGGCTCGCGCAGTGGGACGACACGCGCATTCCAATCGCAGCAACCAAGATATTGAAAGAGATGAAGGTGGTCTGAGCGCTTTAATGCAGGCCGGCTTTGTCGACGAGATCAAACGAGAACGCAAGAGACTTGTCGCTGCCGGCAATCCGGTCAATAAACTCGAGCACGTCCGGGTCCTTCACAAAACTGGCAGCGGAAGCGGCGCTTAAAATAGCCCCGCTCTCTTGCGGCTTCGCAATCAGGTATCCCTGCACATAATCCACGCCGATTTCCTTGAGCGCGCGCAGCGTATCGATATCCTCGACCCATTCCGCCACGCTGCGCATGCCCAGATTCCGGGCTAGCGCGACGATAGCCTCGACAATGGCGATATCGGCCGGATGTGCGCACATCGTGCGAATGAATTCGCCGTCTATCTTGAGTGCATCGGCGGAAAGATCCTTGAGATATTTGAACGACGTATATCCCGCGCCGAAATCATCGAGCGCGATCTTCCCGCCCATCTCGTGAACCCGTGCAATAAAGCGCTGCGTATTGCCGAGATCATGCAAGGCGACGCTCTCGGTAATCTCGAGACAAAGATAAGGCACGACATGCCGGTACCGCGCGAATAACGCGAAGGCATCTTCCATGAATTGCTCGTCGTTGAGCGAGCCGCCGCTCAGGTTTACGCAGATAAACCGCGTGCTCTGCAGCGACGCCTGATGCTTCTCGACCCATTCGAGCAATGTGGCAAGGACCCATTTATCGATGGCCGCAATATTCCCCGATTCTTCCGCCGCGACGATAACCTTGCCCGCCGGCAAGGTCGCGCCATCGGGCGCGCGCATGCGCAACAGCACCTCGAAGTTCAGCGACTCCGTGGGTGCGGCGAGCGACATGATCGGCTGCATCACGAGAAACAATCCGGGTGGCAACCGGTTGCGTCCGAGTGTTTCGACGAGTTTCAGTTCTTCGGCCCGTTCCTCGAAGGCAGTTGCGCCCTTGCGATACGTCACCATGTGAACGCTCGAGCTTTTCTTGGCCTCGCGGCACGCCCGGTCAGCATGAGACAGCGCATCCTGCACACGCACGCCATGCGAACATTCCACGAGCCCAACGGACGCCTTGACCTGGAACGCACGGTTGCCGACCTGATATGGCGTGTCGCTCAACGCGCTTATCAGCCGCTGGCAACAGTCGACGGCTTCGTCTATCGACATGCGGCTCATCACGCACACGAATTCATCGCCGCCGATCCGTCCGAATGGAAAGCCGTTTGCGAACAGCGCGCGGGTCCGCGTGGCGACCTGCTTCAGGACTTCATCGCCGGCGCGATGTCCGAACAGATCGTTGACGAGCTTGAAACGATCCAGATCGACATAAGCAAGCGCCCACGACGACGCGTCCTCGCTCTGCGCGGCAATGGCCTTCTCCACACCACGGCGGTTTAGCGAACCCGTCAGCGGATCGTGCTCCGCGAGAAAGCGCAACCGTTCGATAGCCTTCGAACGTTCGGTCACATCCTGCAGCGATCCTTCAATCCACCCGTTCGAACGCGTGGCTTTCAGCAGGAAGCGCCGCTCGCCGCTGCCACGCGATTCGGCGCCGCCCATTTCGAGCTCGCCTTCACTGCCCTTCGATGCCAGCGCCTGCAGCGCCCCCCATGCGCCCGATTCGAAGTAGTCGTTCCAGTGCCGTACCTTGTACTCGGCTTTTTGCAGCGCGAGCATGGAGCGCAGCGCGGGGTTGGCGCGAACGAAGTGGCCGGCGGCATCGAGGGTAAAGAGCCCGATGGGCGTCACGTCGTAGGTGTTGCGCAACTCCGTCTGCGCCTGCCGGCGATGTTCCCGCTCGGCTCGCATCTGCTCGGCGATGGCAAACGCCGCCATCATGCTCGACGACAACGCCGCCATCACGGTGTTCACGCCCCCGACCAGCAGCTTGATGCCGAACGCCGCACCCATCACTTCGGAGAAGGTCGCAAACAGCACGATCGCAAGCGATCCCACGTACCACAGAACCGTGCGCGATCGCGTGAGCCACACCAGCCGCGCCAGCAGGAAAATCAGCACGGCTATGCCGAAGCCGGTGATCACCCAGAGCGTGGGGATGAACTTCGAATAAGGCAGCACGATGGCCGCGCCCAGCAGCACAAGCCCGACATACTGGATGATCTTCAACAGCCACCTGTAGCCGATCACCTTCAGCTCGCGCCTGAACAGCGAGGCGAACAGCGCGGCGGTCAACAGGTAATACGCGGCGAATGTGAGTTGCCGCAGGCTTTGCATATAGTCCGGCGGAATCACGCGTCCGAGCCACTGCATGTCCCAACCCATCGCGTTCGCGCAAAGACGCAGGTTGCCGACGAGCCACACCGCGAAGATCACGTAGGTCCATTCGCGGTTGATCATCGCCGTGACGAAAACAAAGACGGCAAGCGTCAGCAGGCCGCCTGCGATCAACCCCGAGCTTTCCTGGAAATCGAGCGCCGCACGGCGCAGCTCCGGACCACTCCAGCCAAACGCAGCGATCTGGGCAGGTCCGGAGAACGTGCCACGGCACAAAATGCTTAATGGCTGCACCAGGTGGCCGAGATGAAGCGCGAACCCGGCCTTGACCGGCGAAAATTCGTTGGTGGTGTTGAGCCTGTCTGCAGTTCCAAGCGGCTGCAAGGTCGATGCGACCCAGCACGACAGCGTTTGCGCGTGCCGTGAAGGAAGTTCAGCATAGGTCGACTGCTCCGCGCTCATGTTGGGAACGGTGAATTCAAACCAGACGGGCTTCTCCGAGAGCTGGGTATTGAAGCGGTTGGTTGTCACAGCGCCGGACATACGCTGCAACGCCGTGGCCGGATCGAGCGTGCCCGCGGCATCTCTCACCACCTGCAAAGGCAGGGTGACGCCGCCCTTGGAATCGAATTGCTGCGTACCCCAGATCAGGGTCGCGATAGTAGCGAGGGCAATGAGCGTGGGGACAATATAAACAGCGAACGCGTACAGAAACCGATCGATATTCGACCCGGTATATCCGGACTTGGCCCGCGAAAATAAGGCAACCAACGCCATACCTGGATTTCCCCCGTGATGCATGACGCAAGCCGCGCCAGCAGTGGCGAAACAGCCATAAACGCCTGTCGGCGCATGGGTTGAATCGCCACCACCCTCTCTTGTGGCCTCGGCTATCAAGCAGCCGGGCTATCTTCTATTACCTGCCATAAACAAGTTGCGACGCTTCCGGGCATCGTACCGGTTCCGGCCGGAAAGATAAATCCGGCAAATCCAAGTCGAGGTCCGGATGATCCGTATGCACCATGAACTGGAATAACGGATGCTTCGCTTCTTCCCAACGCCGCCGCGCCGCCATGACGTCCTTGGCAAGTACCCGGTGCGGTAATCCGCCGACATGCGCCATCGGCATGAATTGCCTTTCACCAAAGACATCTTCAAACAACATCGCTTCATATTCACGGTCAAGCGGTGAACGGGCGGTTATCACCATGTAGTCGACCAGTTGCTGCTCGCAATAAAGCCAGAGCGCCTTGCAAAGCATCACCTTGACGACCCTGCCCATACCACCGCCCGCAACGCCCAGTCGCGTTGCTTCCGCGAGCCGGCTTTTTCCCAGCCAGTCTGGAAGACGCACCGATTGTTCCAGCGCCAGCGGTGCGTATTCATTTGTTTGGATACGCATCGTGCCAACGGGCGCGCCGTCCAGTTTCGCCTCCGCCAGAAGCACCGCTACACCCGCTTCGCGATCGCAATCTTCAATGCCGAGTTTCTCGGCAAAGGATGGCAAATGCCGCGCATACGCGAGACGCCGGATATCGATGACTTTATCGAGATCGGCTGTTTCGCGGACTATCCTTATAGTAAACGGCATCGATTCACGTTTCCTGAGCGTTTGTACCGTTCGCTCAAGCGTCTCCATCCGGTTACCCCGTTCCAAACGATCACTGCTTAAAACACTGCTTTGGCCTGCATCGAGCTGTTCCATTTTTGTTACCCCATATTGGCGAGAAGGAGATGCCGCGGTGCGTTTGACTTGATGCAAACAACACGCGCGACGATTTAAGTCTCGCCCAAAGGGAATTGATACAGTGTCGAATGGAAGAGAAAACTTTAAAGATACTTAAAAAAACGACGCTTCCAAGGGTTTCTTGAATTCGCCCGCAGTTTTCACTCAAACGGTTTCGTAACACGAAAATCTATTTGGGAATGCAGCGCGGGTTTGGATTATCGGCATTCGACGGGGATGCGGGCGCGGAGAAAATGCACCGGCATCGTGCGAGTATCAAGTTATAAATCGCCGGCGGGATTAAATCCGGCGTGCAATTAGCGCCTTTGCAGCGACTAAATTACCGAACAGGAAAAAATGACTCGATACCGATTGCGGCGCTTGATGCCATACGAGCAGGAGGGAGTGTGGGTCGTTAAAGCGATGTGAATGAATCCGGCGGACGACAGCGCGCCCGCCAGTGTAGAGATTCGCCTGCTTCAGTCTTCGTCGTCGAGCCAGGGAATATCCACGTCGGTGATGAACGCGACCATTGCGAGTGGACGCCCTTCCTGGCGGCCGATCTTGCCATCGGCGCGTTGCCACTCACAGCGGAACACGGTGGCGGGCGTGTCGGCCATCAACGTGACCGTGCGCAGTTCATCCGGGTCCGAATCCTCCACGGGACCGTCCAGCGATATCAAAAGTTGTTGCGGCCACATGCCGTCGACCGGATCGTAGATCTTGTCGCCGTCGTGGATCACGACAAACGCTTCCACGCCAATGGTCGCCGACGCTTCCACGATCATCTTGCCGAGCGCGCGCAGCACAGCGGTCGCGCGGCCTGAGTTGGCCTGACGGATCGCGAGATCGCCGCGGGTCAGCGCCTGCTCCAGTTTCGGATTGGTTTTCTGTTGGGCCATTGGGTTGCCTCCGTAACTTGATTACCGTTCGACGGGTACGGCCCGCCGAGAGTTGCAAGGCGGGATCGTACCATTCCCGTCCCAAATTTACCGCCTGGAATGCCTCACAGGAAACTTTTGGCCTGCCGCAAACCCTTGCCTGTCAACCTGCTGCAAGAGCACGCGCAAGAAACTCGCCGCCTGCCTTGAGCGCAGTCACGTTGCCGGGTTCGAAGGTCCAGTGGCCGGCTGCATCGACGATGGAAAGCTGCGCGCCGGGCCATGCATCTGCAAGCGCGAGCGCCTGGTCGGCGGGACACACCATGTCGAAGCGGCCATGCACGAGCACACACGGCAGATGCGCAATTCGGCCGATGCGCGGCAAAAGCGGCTCGGGCGGCAACTCCTGCGCCATGTAGTGATGTTCGAGCAGAGACATGGAGATGGCGGCGGCATTGGACTCGCGAGTTTCTTCGGGCGTGGCGGCAGGCTTCGCGGGATCGGCTTCCGGCGCTTCGGCTTTCGCCTCACCTTTCTGCGCCGGTTTGTTCACCACGGACAACGTCGCTTCGAATCCGGCCCATGCGCGCGCGAGCCTGATGCCGGCATCGTCGAAACGGGCGAGCGGCGCGCCGGTAAGCGACAGGATCTCGGCCGAGTTCAACGGGCGCTCGCCGCTGGCGGTTTCGATAGCATCGAGAAACTTGCGATGGGCGTCGGGGAAGACGCGCTGTACGTCCCACAGGAACCAGTCGATGTCCTGCTGGCGCGCAAGAAAAATCCCGCGCAACAGAAATCCAAGGCAGCGTTCCGGATGCGTGACGCCGTAGCTCAACGCGAGCGTCGTGCCCCACGAGCCGCCGAAAAGCGCCCATTTTTCGATGCCGAGCAATACCCGCAGCTTTTCCATATCGCCGACCAGTTCCTTGGTGCCGTTATGTTCCAGCTTGCCGAAAGGCGTGGACTTGCCACAGCCGCGTTGATCGAAGAAGACCATCCGCCACTTCGATGCATCCAGCACATCGCCCCATTTGACATTCATCGCGCCGCCCGGGCCGCCATGCACGATCAGCATTACGGGCGCATCCTCCGGGCCTTGCGCGCGCCAGTAGATCGAATGGCCATCGCCGACATCGAGCATGCCTTCATCGAAAGCCGGGGTCTTCACGGTCGATGAATCTTCCGGAACCTGAGTCTTCACTTCGTTGCCTGCGTCGTCCGTCATTGGAACTCCGTTAGAGAGATCACGCGTCTCTCGGTATCTGATTGAGCCGCAAGGCAGGATTTTGGAACCCGGGACACGAACCGCCGCACAAGCTATCCTTCGGGTTTCGTACGCAGCGTCGATTGCCGTGTGCCCGCTTTGAGCAAAGGCCGGACGCCTCGACGCCTGCTCGCCCATTCGCCTTATCGCCGGTTGCGGCGCTTAAGCCACGTTTTTACCATCGTCCAATACTTAATGCATCGAACCTTCGTCAAGTGGCTATTCGCGACCTACCTGCTTGGCAGCGGCACGGTGTGGTCCATCCTGATTCTGCCTTTGTTTCCGTTCGTCGGCCGCAGCGGCCGTTATTGGCTTGCAAAGCAATGGTGCCGTGCCATGGTCAAGATGATGCGCATGATTACCGGCGTGTCGTGTTCAGTGGAAGGACTCGAAAACCTCCCTGACGAGCCGTTCATCATGCTGTGCCGGCACGAATCGACCTGGGAGACGCTCGCATTCATGGCGCTGTTTCCGCGCCGCATCAGCTTCGTATTCAAGAGCGACCTCAAGCGTATTCCGTTCTTCGGCTGGGTGCTCAAGGGCCTCGACATGGTGAGTCTTGATCGTGGTTCACCGCGTCAGGCGCATCAGGCGGTCACGCGCGAATGCGCGGAAAAGCTCGCGCTTGGGGATGTCGTGGTGATCTTTCCAGAGGGCACGCGGGTCGCGCATGATGCGCCGTTGAAGCTGGCATCGGGCGGGGTACGGCTTGCCTGTTCCACGCAAGTGCCGGCCGTGCCGGTCGTGCATAACGCAGGGAAGTACTGGCCCGCGAAGGGCTGGCCGGATCAGCCCGGCCATATCCGCGTGATCGTCATGGCGCCGCTTCCCGCTGATTGCGTGGTGCCGCAAGAGTTGAACCGGCTCGCTCAGGAGCGCATGGAAAAGGAGATGACGCGGCTTGCGTGAGCCCCGCTTTCCTTCAATACGGCCGGCGGCGTTTTGCAGCGCAAAGCCGGTCTACCGCTGACAACAACGCTTCAATCTCGACAGGCTTTTGCAGATAGCCATCGTAATGAACGAAAGCCGGCGGGTGCGGATGGCCCGAGATCATCAAGAACGGGATATGCGCCGTCGCCGAGTTGGTCTTCATGGTCTGGCAAAGCAGTGCGCCGCCAAGTCCTGGCATCTTCCAGTCCGATATCACGATATCAACGAGGTTCTCGCCGAGCAACGCAAGTGCGCTGTTGCCGTCGAAGGCCGACAGCACCTTGCACTCCTCCGACTGCATGCACAGGGTCCACGCTTCGATGGTCTCGGGATCGTCGTCGACGAGCAATACGGTTTTCATCGTGCTGGCGGCTTTGGTGGCGTCTTGTTGATTAGGTTCGGGCAAGTGAGACATCGCAAAGCAAGGTTTGGTTGCACGAAGATATCTTGCGCGCAGTTACAGTAAGGTTGCCTGTAGTCCATCGCAAGGCTGCTTCACGTGCATGCACCGCTTTCCTCGAGCCACTTATATAGCTTTTATCGCACGTATGCTAATGGGGTTTTGCCGATGCCGCTCGCGCGGTAACAAGTGCCAGCAACACACGCTCCAGCAAGCTATTTCATACCGATACGCACCGCCTCGCGCTCACGCCCCACGTCACGGATTGCATCGATAAGACCATCCAGCGCCGGTGACTTCGCACGGTCGTGACGCAGGATGAGGCCGATGGGTTCATCGGCACTTGCGAAAGGCATGGGCAGGCGTGTCAGCAACTTCAATGCAATGTCGTGCTCGACTACGCTCGAAGGCACGAACCATACCGCGTCGTTGTGCAATGCAAGAGCGCGTCCAAGCGACACCGACAACGTCTCGATCAGCGAGCTCGATGCCTGGGCGCCGAAAGCCGTCAGCACGCTCTCGGCGGACTGGCGGATCAACGTGCCGAACGGTGGAACGACTATTGGAAAGCGTGCAAGCAAGCTCGCGGTTACATTGCTTTCGTGCACGAGCGGATGATCGTTGCGCACAACGACCGTCAGCGGTTCGCGATACAACTGCTCGAAGGTCATCCCGACCATGCCTTCGGGTTCGGAAAGCCGGCCGACGACCAGATCGGTATCGGCGGATTTGAGGCGTTCGAGCAACTGCCCGTTCGACCCGGTCCACACTTTCACCGATACCCTCGGCCACTGTGCCCGGAATGCCGCGAGCGTCGGCGGCAGCAAGGCGGGTGCAACCGTGGGCAGCACACTGAGCGAGACTGTTCCCGGATGCTCGACGCCATGACGCGACAACTCGTCCACACCCTCGCGCAGGGCGCCCACGCAAGCCGCGGCGTGGGGCGCGAACAGACGTCCTTCGCGCGTCGGCTCGGCGCCGCGCCGGCCGCGCTCGAACAATCGCACGCCTAGAATGGATTCCAGCTCGGCAATGGTCTTCGATACCGCCGGCTGCGTGATCGACAGGCTGTCCGCTGCGCGTTGCACGCTCCCGAACTGGGTCACGGCAAGAAAGCATTGCAGGTGCCGGAACTTGATCCGGCCGCTGGTCAGGCTGCCCAATTCCGCGGCCGACGCAGCGCCAAGAGAGTATTCGTTATCCATGACGATCAGTTATGTCTGAATGCATAAAACGTCATTTTCCATAACTTCACCGCTTCGATAAAGTGTTGATTCACATTTTAAAAGCCGGAGACAAAAATGGATGCTCCCTCATCACTCCTGAGCCCGCGCGACTGGGATTCGCACCCGCCTTACTCTTATCCGGGCTACAAGTCCTCGGTATTACGCAGCCCTTCACGGCCGCTGATTCCGCTCAAGGAAAAACTGAAGGACCGCCGCGTGCCCGTCTACGGCGCGGAAGATCTCGGCAAACTGGATCACGACCTGACCCGCAACGCCGCCAGAAACGGCGCGCCGCTCGGCGAACGCATCATCGTGACGGGGCGCGTGATGGACGAACGCGGGCGGCCGGTGCGCAATACGCTGGTCGAAATCTGGCAAGCGAACGCGGCCGGACGTTACGTTCACAAGGCAGATCAGCACGACGCGCCGCTCGACCCCAACTTCCTCGGCGCGGGGCGTTGCATGACGGACAACGACGGGCGGTATCGATTCCTGACGATCAAACCCGGCGCGTATCCGTGGGGCAACCATTCGAACGCATGGCGTCCGAACCACATCCATTTTTCGCTCTTCGGCGAATATTTCGGCTCACGGCTCGTCACGCAGATGTACTTCCCGGGCGACCCGCTGCTCGCGCTCGACCCGATCTTCCAGGGCACGCCGGAACACGCGCGCAACCGGCTGGTCTCGCGATTTTCCATCGATACGACCGAGGAAGCCTATGCGCTCGGTTACGAGTTCGACATCGTGCTGCGCGGCCCGAACCAGACCCCGACGGAGGCTTGAACATGACGACCTTTAGCCAGACGCCCTCGCAAACCGTCGGACCGTACTTCGCTTACGGCTTGTGTCCCGAACAGTACAACTTCGACTTGAAGAGCTTGTTCACGCCATCGATTGCAGACCGGGAATCGGCGGGACAGCACATCAGCATCGTCGGGCAGGTTTTCGATGGCGACGAAAAAGTGATCGGCGACGCGGTGATCGAGATGATTCAGGCCGACTCGACCGGCCGTTATGTCACCACAGTGGCCGAGGCACGCGAGTCCGGTTTCCGCGGCTTCGCGCGGGTCGGCACGGGCACCGATCCCGAGCTTCGCTACGTGGTCGATACAGTCAAGCCGGGCAGCACGGGCAGTGATTCGGCGCCGCATATCGATGTGATCGTGCTGATGCGCGGCATGCTGCTGCACGCATACACGCGCCTTTATTTCGACGATGAAACGGAAGCCAACGCCGGCGACGACGTGCTCGCGCTAGTTCCCGCAGAGCGGCGCGCAACGCTGATTGCGAAGCGTGAACCGGGAACGTCGAACACGATTTACAGGTTCGATATTCATCTGCAAGGGCCGAACGAGACGGTGTTCTTCGATCTTTGAAGCGTCGCGCCATGCGGTAAAAACGGACGTCCGGCATCGATGGTTTATGATGTCGGACGCTCGAACCCGCCTGCACTGCGCCATGAAAGACGATCAAACTCCCAGCCCGCTATACCTCAAGCTTTTCTCCGAAACTGCCCAGATCGAATGGTCCGAACTGGAGCGATTCTTCGCGCGCGGCGTGTTGCTGAAAGTGGCGCGCGATATCGATCTGGTCAGTGTGGCTGAAGCCGTTGCCGGCGACGATACGAAGCGCGTGACCGAGTGGTTGTCATCAGGACTGCTCGAACGCACGACGGCAGAAACCGCCGCTGACCTGGCGCAGCGCAACCCTGAGTTGTGGGCCGTGGTGGTGTCGCCGTGGGTTTGCGTGCAGGAACGCGGCTAGACACATTACCGTTCAGCGTGTCGTCAGCTTCCGCCATAAGGTCGTCTTGCTGATTCCCAGCGCCTTCGCCGTCCTCCCGCGATCGCCGCCGAACGAATCCAGCATCGTTCGGATCTCATCGGCCTGCAACTTGCGGCTGCGCGCCTTGAGCGATTCCTGATTCGAATTCATTGTTTCTTCCTCGAACTCAGGCGCTATCGACCGTATCAACCTGGGCGTCAACTTCAACGGCTTCGCGGCCGGATCTTCCAGCTCCAGCGAAATCCTTTCGATCACGTTCTGCAATTCGCGCACGTTTCCGGGCCAGGCGTAGCTCGTGAATATCGGCATGACCGGGTCGAGTGCCTTGAGCGCGGCATCGAATGAAACCACGCGCCCGGTGCGCCACAACAATTGCGCGGCCAGTGCCGCTATATCCGCCGCCCGTTCGCGCAACGGCGGCAGGTGCAGATTCAGGATATTCAGCCGATAAAAAAGGTCCGCGCGAAACTCACCCGCCTTCATTCGCTCGCTCAACGCGCGATGCGTCGCTGCGACGATCCGCACATCGACCTGCAGTGGTTCAGTGGAGCCCAGCCGCACGACTTCGCGCTCCTGCAGCACGCGCAGCAACCGGCTTTGCAGCGGCAACGGCATCTCGCCGATTTCATCGAGGAAAAGCGTGCCGCGATGCGCCGACTCGATCAGTCCAGCCTTGCCGCCGCGACGCGCGCCCGTGAACGCCCCCTCCTCGTAGCCGAAGAGTTCGCTTTCCAGCAGCGTTTCCGGAAACGCGCCGCAATTCAACGCGACGAACGCGAAGTCGCGCCGCGCGCTTTCGCCATGGATGCCTTGCGCGACCAGTTCCTTGCCCGTGCCGCTCTCGCCGCGAATCAGCACGGTCGCGTCGGAGCCCGCGTATCGGCGAGCGCGCTGGCGAACCTGCTCGATAGCCGGAGTGCTGCCGCTGAGGTCATCGATCTTGTATCGCGCGACGAGCGACGGCGAGCGTTGCCGCGCACGCACCGACCTGTCCATGCGCTGCAATGCCACTGACTCCTGAAACGTGACGATGGACCCCGAAGCCGCCGATGCATCGCCCCAAGCGCTTCGATGTACCACATAGCTCGCCCCGCGCACCGTCTCCAGCGACTCGCCGGGTTCGTCCGGCACGGCGCTCGCCACTTCGGGCGCCAGGTCGCGCAGGCGCTTGCCGACGACTTGCGATGGCGCGAGGCGCAGCATCTCGGCCATCTTGCCGCTGAGCGCTTCAATGCGGCCATCGGCGGCAAGCGCGATCACGCCGTCCCGCAGATGTTGCAGGACCTGATCGAGCCGGCGACGGCGCTGCGTCTCGCCGAGGGTCGCGCGCGCCACTTCCAGCGCTGTTTCGAACGCGCCCTGAACGGACGCTCGCGAGTAGAGAAACACCGACTTCATGCCGGCCTTTTCCGCGAGTTCCGTGACGAGACCCGGCCCGACAATCGCCTGCACGCCGCGGTCACGCAGATCCAGCACGCAGGATTCCGCGTCCTCCGCCGACACGTAGGACGCGCATTCGATCGCCGCACCGAACGCGCGGAAAAAGCGGGCGACTTCAGCGGGTGTCTCGCCGTGCATCACGAGACCGACCGGTTCGCCCTCGCGGCGCGCACGCGCGAGCGCATGCATGACATCGAACCCGGTCGGGTTCACCAGTACGACCGGAACGCCGATTCGCGCCTTCAGGTACGCCCCGTTCGATCCGGCAGCAACGACCACATCTGGGCGGGCATCGCCGGCGTTCTCGATCTCGTGCACCGCGTCCTCGTAACCGAGCGGCACAATACGCAGATCGGCAATGCCGTCGTATTCGGCCGCCATGTCGCGATACAGATCGCGGAGCTTGCTTATACCTACGGCCCAGATGCGTGGAGGAGGATTCATGGCGTGGAGGATCGGGCTCGAATGCTTCAGTCTAATTCACTTCTGCAAACAATGATTTCATTTCTGAAATTTTCAGGCATCGATAAAAAAGCTTAATCTGTTCCCAATCAAGAACTTGGGCACTGGCAAACAACTTGCGCTTCCAGATGCATAAAACCGGAGACCTCCATGAGCTCAACTGCAGCACTCAGCGCCGGCGCGAAGTTCCGCGCAGCGGTCGCGGCCGAACGGCCCTTGCAACTCGTCGGCGCGATCAACGCGAATCACGCGCTGCTCGCCCAGCACGCCGGGTTCAAGGCGATCTATTTGTCCGGTGGAGGGGTAGCGGCGGGATCGCTGGGCTTGCCGGACCTCGGCATTTCCACGCTCGACGACGTGCTCACCGATGTCCGCCGCATCACCGATGTCTGCGACCTGCCGCTGATGGTCGATGTCGATACCGGCTTCGGCCCGAGCGCATTCAACATTGCGCGCACGGTCAAGTCGCTGATCAAGGCGGGTGCAGGCGCGATGCACATTGAAGACCAGGTGGGCGCGAAACGCTGCGGTCATCGGCCGGGAAAGGCAATCGTCTCGCAGCAGGAAATGGCCGATCGCGTGCGGGCCGCGGTGGACGCCCGCACCGACGCGAACTTCGTCATCATGGCGCGCACGGATGCTTTGGCGGTCGAGGGACTGGACGCGGCGATCGACCGGGCGCGTGCGTGTGTGGAGGCGGGCGCGGACATGATCTTTCCGGAAGCAATGACGGACCTGAAGATGTACAAACAATTCGTCGATGCCGTGAAGGTCCCGGTTCTCGCCAACATCACCGAGTTCGGATCGACGCCGCTCTTCACGGTCGAGGAACTGCGCAGCGTGGATGTGTCCATCGTGCTGTACCCGCTCTCCGCTTTCCGCGCGATGAACAAGGCCGCTGAGAATGTGTATCGCGCGATTCGCACCGATGGCACGCAAGCCAACGTGCTCGACAGCATGCAAACGCGCGAGGAACTGTACAAGAGCATTGGCTATCACGACTTCGAGCAGAAGCTCGACGCGCTGTTCAATCAGACCAAATAAAGCGTTATTCCTGCGTTGATCCGATAAGGAGACTGGAACAAATGAGCGATACCCCGACGAAAGAAGCACCCGCCGCCGGCGGGTTCAAGCCCAAGAAATCTGTCGCGCTTTCGGGCGTGACGGCGGGCAATACCGCGCTCTGCACCGTCGGCAAGACGGGTAACGATCTGCATTATCGTGGCTATGACATTCTGGATATTG
>Ga0153932_1000101_pt1 | contig 48215 bp, 39 predicted proteins | sample TSNJ016MetaG_FD_102273 | JGI IMG/M metagenome (GOLD analysis project Ga0153932, IMG submission 102273) | Attine ant fungus gardens microbial communities from New Jersey, USA - TSNJ016 MetaG | ecosystem: Host-associated > Fungi > Mycelium > Unclassified | place: USA: New Jersey, Wharton State...
AGATGTTCGCCAGCACGCGTACGTGGCCCCGCGTGCCCGCGCCGAACTCGCTCAACTCGGCCTGAAGGCGCTCATGGCCGCGCATGATGAGTCGAGCGTGCTTGAGCAATGCGACGCCCGCGGGAGTGGCGCGCACACCGCGCTGACTGCGCGCGAGCAAGGGCAAGCCAACAAGCGTTTCGAGGTCGGCGACCCTCCGGCTGACAGCCGAGGGCGCGATGAATTCACGCTCCGCGGCGCGCGCGATCGATCCCTCTTCGCATATAGCGATGAAAAGCCGCAGGCTGACCTGATCGATTTGCCACATGGAGGTTTGCCTCGTCGGTTTCGAGCAAATTTACCACGATGATCGTAACGTCCCCAGCTTGTCGATCAGGAGAAGTGAACGCGCAAAAGTGAATCGTCCAATCGCTGCCCTGTCCTTTGCGTTGCGAGACGGCCCGATTAACCGCAGACTTTTTATTTCGATATTTCTTCACTGCGGCGATCAACTTGCGGGCGTACCCTCGTCCTTGCGATTTACGACATTGCCGCGACGCTTTGAACGACCGCTTTCGGAGATTGCGAAATGTCGCATTCGGGTCGTTATGCGCCGACCACGTCAGGCGGTACCCGGCCACTTTCCGCCGTCCGCGCACGTCGCTGCGCGGAGATTCGAACGTCGCTAGCATCTTCGTCGACGGAAGTTCCGTGCTGGTCGACAGCCGGCGTCGAGCGGCGTTGGTTATTCGTCTCTGTCGGCCAGTTGCGGACGTTGGCCCACGCTTTCACTCGGACGTTCGAACGTCGGCTCCACCCGGACAACGGACCTTCGTGCGCGGATCATGTCAGTCGCGTTGTCGGCCGAGGAGCGTACGGTCGCGCGGTGAACTCATCAGGTGATGCGAACGTCCGCTTCGGCGCAGCGCGCCCAACAGCGAGCCCCAGCAGCACGGCGTAGGCTTGCCGGAGGTCCTGATTGCTAAAGCCACGTGCGACGAAGACGAACATCACCAACCCATGCAGAAGGACCTGGACCTTCGGGTCGGCAAAGCGCGGTGCCGCAGCACGCTGCCCGTCAACATTGCGCAGACGCTGCAGGTCCTGGAACGCGGCTTCGCCCAATGCGTAGTCGTGGCTGATCTGCTTGATCTCGAGCATGCGCCGATTGGCGGCAAAGCCGATGCTGCGCAACTCGGGCAAGTTGCGCAGCAGTCGTCCCACGATGAAGTCGCGGGTGTCGTTGATGGTGGTCTCGATACGGAGCGCCCGGCCCTCCTCGTGGTACTGACTTCCCGATGCTTGCCACGAAAGTCACGGTCCCGGGCGCCACTGTCGCCGCCGAGGCAAAGCGCTGACCGAGATGGCCGCGCAGGTATCACACCACGCCACCTACACGCTGCAACTGCTGCACGCACACGCCCAGGTACATCCGGTCGCTGCGCCGCTCTAGAGCAAGACGTGGTCCCCTAGAACATCGCACACACTCTGTGATAGCGTCATGTCTGGCTCCGGTAGTCCACGGGGTGTTCAGACCCCATTGAGCTTCGAGCTCGTACATTCCTGGGCTTGTCCCAGCTGGCTCGATCGGAGCTGCCCTGCAGCTCGAGCGTCACGCAGTCATCAATGCCACTCGTAGCTCTGAGACGGAGCCTCGTTAGATCCTCTATGGACAGGATGCTTTGGCGGTGCGGCGTTAGCGCATGGCAAGTCCAGGACCGACACCGCTGAGCGACAACGGCCAAGCTTGCGTATTTGCCACTCATGCAGTGTGGTGACAGTGGCGGGAACTTGCGGCCTAGCGCGGTGGACGGAACGGATAGTCCGGATCAAAGGTGATGCGTGGAAGCCGAAGGACAAGGTGCTCGAAGAGTTGCGCACGAAGAAATATGCCGGGCTGCGGAGTCGACGAGGCTGGTATCTATCAACCATGATTACGCGGAAGTAATGAAAAGCAAGCGCAATGTTGCAAAGACGGCTAAAGCCCCGAAGCTTTCTCGTACCCAAGCCCCGGATCACATGACTCCCGCCGATTGGCAGCGCGCCTTGCGGCGGCAATTTGGGCGCGAGCAGGTGTTCGGGCTGGAGAATCTCGGGACGGAGCCGTTTTTCTCCGAGTTTCGCGTCGGCAATCCGGAGTCGAAATCCAATTATCGTGTGGCGATCCGCGGGACACAGCCGGGCGAGAACTTCTGCGCCTGTCCCGACTATGCGACCAACGAATTGGGTACCTGCAAGCATATCGAATTCACGCTGGCCAGACTGGCAAAAAAACGCGGTGCGAAGGCGGCTTTTGCCCGCGGCTACCAGCCTGCGTTTTCGGAACTGTATCTGCGAAACGACGGTGAGCGAACGATCCATTTTCGCGCCGGTACAGATTGTCCGGCGAAGGTGGCGAAGGCCGCCGCGGTGTTGTTCGACGTATCTCATGATTGGCGGATACCGGAGGTTCGTTTCGACGAACTGGGACGTTTTCTCGCCGACGCGGCGAAGACAGGTCACGAATTGCGCGCTTACGACGACGCGCTCAATTTCGTCGCCGGCCGGAGCGATGCGTCGCGTCGCGCCACGGCGCTGGACGACATGTTCCCGCGTGGCGCTGCCGATCCTCTGCTGAAGAAGCTACTCAAGGTGCCGCTTTATCCCTATCAGGCCGAAGGCGCGTTATTTGCAGTGCGCGCTGGGCGTGCTTTGATCGGCGACGAAATGGGCTTGGGCAAGACCATTCAGGCGATTGCGGCAGCGGAGATTCTAGCGCGTCATTTCGGGGTGTCGAAGGTACTCGTGGTCTGCCCGACTTCGCTCAAATATCAGTGGCAAAGCGAAATTCTTCGCTTCTCCGGCCGCGCGTCGCGAGTCGTCGCTGGAAGCCTCGTCCAGAGGCAGAACGAATACGCGGAGGAAGATTTCTGCAAGATCACCAACTACGAGAAGCTGAAATCCGACCTTGACCTGATCTCCGCATGGGCACCGGAACTTGTGATCGTGGACGAAGCGCAGCGCATCAAGAACTGGAACACCATCGCGGCGAAAGCACTCAAGCGCATCGACAGTCCTTATGCCGTTGTGCTGACCGGCACACCACTGGAAAACAAGCTGGAAGAACTCGTTTCCATCGTCCAGTTCGTCGACCAGCATCGCCTCGGACCCACCTGGAAGCTGCTGCATGAGCATCAGGTCAAGGACGAATCCGGACGTGTGACGGGTTACACCAGACTTGAGAAGATCGGCCAGACCCTGGCGCCGATCATGATCCGCCGGCGCAAGTCCGAGGTGCTGCTTCAGTTGCCGAACCGTACCGACCAGAATCTGCTGGTACCGATGACCGAGATGCAGATGGCCCATCACACGGAAAACGCGGACGTCGTGGCCAAAATTGTCCAGCGCTGGCGCAAAACGAAGTTTCTGTCGGACCAGGACCAGCGACGACTCACCTGCGCCATGCAGAACATGCGCATGTCGTGCAACAGCACCTATCTTCTTGACCAGGAAACCGACCATGGCGTCAAGGCTGACGAGTTGGCGGCGTTGTTTGAGGGTCTCTTCGTCCAGCCGGAAGCGAAAGCGGTGGTGTTCAGCCAATGGACGCGGACTCATGAAATCGTCATTCGCCGGCTCAAGAAACTCGGCATCGGTTATGTTAGCTTCCACGGCGGCGTGCCTTCGGAAAGGAGGCCTGCGCTAGTGGAGCGTTTCCGCAACGATCCGGACTGCCGCGTCTTCCTGTCGACGGACGCGGGCAGCACGGGGCTCAACCTGCAACACGCCTCGACGCTCGTGAACATGGATCTGCCGTGGAATCCGGCGGTGCTTGAACAGCGTATCGCGCGTATCCACCGCATGGGGCAGCGGAAGCCCGTACAAATCGTCAACTACGTTTCCAAGGGAACGATCGAGGAGGGCATGCTGTCGGTGCTGTCGTTTAAGCGCTCCCTGTCGGCGGGCATCCTCGACGGCGGCGCAGGCGAGATTTCGCTCGGGGGCTCACGTCTCAACCGCTTCATGAAGGACGTGGAAAACGTCACAGGCCGCATGGGAGAGGGCGAGGCAATGGCCCCTATGGAAGAGGCGGTCAATGTCGCTGCTGCATCCGACGAATTGAGGGAAAACGCGGCAACTGTGGAAACGAACGGCGATGCCGGGACCCGACCAAAAGCCTCCGTCATCAAAACAGCGCCGCAAGACGGGAGTGCCGAGCCCTGGTCCGGGCTGTTGCAGTTCGGCGTGGAACTGGTATCAGCGCTGAGCGCGTCGGACGATGGGGCTACCGCCACCCACCCGTGGGTCGAACGCGACCCAGCCACAGGCGCACGCAGCCTCAAGTTGCCCCTACCACCACCGGACACGGTAAGACGGCTTGCTGATGCACTCGCGGCGATTTCGGACGCTTTGCTTCGCAAGGGTATCGAAGAGGGAAGCAGTTGAGGGCGTCAGATGGAAGGTTTCCTCTTACGGTTGACGACCTACCTGAGCATGCCCAGAAACACGAGTGGCGATTGTTGACGGTAAGATCGACGGTCAAAGGAGATCAGGGTTTTCAAATCCCTTTTGCAGCAATGGGTTGTATGCTCAGAAACTCAGAAACAGTTTAGTGGGGGTAGGGGTCGTAGTCTATCGCTGACCATCGAAGGCTTGGTCCGGTGGGGTTCCAGTAGCCTGGAATGTGCGCCGCTGGTACCAGAAATCCTCGCCAGAGCGAAGCTCAAACTTGACAGCGAGTCCTTCTTGTTGAGGCGGCATGAAGTCCTGGAGGATGCGCGTCGTAAATGGCCGGGACCGGCGGTAGCGGTTGGCGTGAAGGAAAAGGCCCAATGGTGGGCGATCGCGATCGTTGCATAGCGGCCAAGATGCGAAGGCCACTTGCCGCTCAACACTTTCGCGGACGTTCCCGTCACGGTGCTGGTCGGCCACCGCCCGCGATTCGCGACCGTCCGGAGCGGCCGATGACTTGACGGGAAGCACGCGTGCACGAATGACCGCTGGACCTCAGAAGCCGCCGTTCACGTCGCGCTGGCTCCAACGGCCGGAGAGGGTCGGCTACGGTCAACCGTGTCGGCCATATCTGACTTTGGAAGAGCTGTCAGCGCCGTGTGGCAGGCTGCTCCCGCCTACGGCCCCCGACCCTCGCTGCCGCCCACTGCAATTCAACGTCCGCCTGAGTCCGGGCAGTCTCACGATTTCTGTTTTTCCAGTCTCACCAAAAGGGCCCCAGTCTCACTAATTCCGTTTCCCTGCAACTCTGGCGACGACGACAGCCACTGTAGCGAGACCCATAAAGCGAGATATCGAACCACTCCAGACAAGGCGTTTCGGGTCTTGCGAAACATCGGGTGAGATTTTGAGAAGCATCGCTTGAGACCTCGCCCCTAACCGTGGCGTCCGCCGACTCACTGGTGGCATTTCTGACCACGTTCTCCCATCACCGTAGCCCATCAAAGCGCGAACAAAAGTGACCGTTGATTATCGCCGAGCACTGGATTGGGCAAACCTTTCGGATGCCCTCCTCCCATCGCAAGCGTTCGCGACTGGCGAGATTTGCTATTAACCCCTACTCCAAAGCGTCAACGCTCGGCCCAGTAACTCGCGCCCGCGTGTTTCGATTGTAGTCTCGTCCCAACTGTCGAAACGATTAAGCACGCCGTTTATCGGCGATACAGAGTGCGTGAGAATCGCGTCACGCTTCGTCGCCCACCCGCCGTTCTTCAAAGAACTATTGAGACTTCCGGTGATAAGCGTCAAGTTACCAAAGGTTTGGACCGCTTCGTTGCGACGACGACTCTCTACTACTCCGGGTGCATCCTCTTTTGCAAACCACGCATGCTCAACACCTTTCGAGCCATCCGGTAACGGCCAGTTCGGTACCCAAGCTTGCGGCATGATGTGTTCGACGCTGAGCGGGCCATTAGTGCTGACGTTTTCCGATTTTGACGACCGGTAGGTTTCGCTGATGCGCAACAGCACGTGTGTCAGCCGCAGATTGTTGAGCGAGTGATAAGCGCTGCGGCTCATCCACGCTGCGGATACCGCGTCGTCGCTCGGCCATTCGTCGGTTGCGCTCTTGAGGGACGTCAAATATTGACGGACGACCTCAGCAGATGCTCCCTTATTGCGAATGGCCTTGGTGAGGCCCATGAAAATTCGGTTATAAGCCTTCGTTTCACCACCGCAGACTGCTCGTCGAACAAAGTAACTTTCGAGCATGCGGGCGGTTTGCGACATGTCTGCCTCGCTGGGCACCAAGTCAAGCATCGCAAGAAGCGGCGGGTATGCAGTGCTGACGTCGAATAGGTTGAGAAAATGCGCCAGTTCGCCCAGAAGCGGTGACTCATGCGAAACGGACAGCGCTTGGAAATGGGCGCGCTGGCGCGCGAGCCCGGACAGCTCTTCCTCGACGCTCGCGAAAGGCTTCTCGCGCTCCACCCAATGCTTGTACTCAACAAACAAATGCTTGATTGGGATATCCCGCGCCTGCTTGCTCGCAAGATAGTGCTGGATGAAAAGGTCGCTGCGGGGTCGGCGAAGTCGACCTTGTGTCACTTCTTCTCGCCAAAAGGAGTGGTCGAACGTAGACCAATACTCATCGTAAAGTGCCTCCTGTTTCTCGCCGAGTCGTGCGGCCCGCAGGAAGATGTAATTTCGGAGGAGGTCTGCCGGCAGGAGCGGCTCACCTCGCGCGTTAAGTGTTTCGAAAATTACCTGTGCATCGTCGCCATCGCCAAGGTCAATGGCTACGACCTTCAGCGCAGTCTTAAGCGCCTCGAAGCATGCTTCAACGCGGTGCTCCAGCGCGATATGTTCTCCGACGGGCGGTTCATCCACGGTACCCTTGAAATACAAACATATCTGCTCATGGAAGAACAGGTATGCCTCAACCATACGCGGCCGTGGATTGAACCGTCTCGCATACGCTCGACGCGTCAAAGGGTGAATCTTTTCGAGTGACTCCCTCGACCCCGCCGAGACCACATCTATGAACTGAGCGCGGTCGGCCAGCGTCGGCCAGACCTTGAATTTTTCGACCTCTGGCTCGGCCATCCTGCCGGTGTTAAGTGTGAATTTTGCACACTCGTCGGCGAAATCCTCCAGATTTTCTTGTCGGCAGAAGTCGCGGAATGCGGCGAGGAAAATTTGGAGTGTGGTCAGACGCTGTTGCCCATCGATTACACTCCGCCGTTCGACACGACCGACGTTCGTCTGCTTCTGGTCCAACACCATGGCACCCAGAAAATGCACAGGCGCGTCCCGGCGGTCCTCAATGAACTCGGTGAATTTACGAGAGATGTCTTCCCAAAGAGGCTCCCACTGATGTTCCCTTCCCCACACATACTGTCGCTGGAACATTGGAATTTCTAATCGCATCTTCCGTTCGAAGATGTCGAGCAGTGGAATTGCATTTGCATCCATCGGTGGTCTCTCTAGTTTCGTTTATTTTCGCGGGCGGGCATAGCCGAACGTGATAGTAACCTTGAACGCCGGAGAGACGAACTAAGAGTCGAATTAAAGAGGCAAGCGTGCATGAATCGCTTCCGCGCTGTGTCGAACGTACGCGATGTCACTCTGATTACTATCCAATAAGAACATGCGTATGTGAGCGTCCTAGTAGCTAACAAGCACCGACCGTGACAGGGAATAACCTGTCTCGGGCTTTTGAGCACAGAGTCTTAACGGTTCGACCACGTCGATATAACGGGCGGAATCGGCAAGCGAAGCCGGGAAAAATTTTTGACTCCGGTCGTTTTCAAAGGTTCTTCAGAATGCAGCAACAACTGACCGACCGGCTACCAACAGGGTTGTCCACACCGAACACTGCTCTTGTCCATGCGTCGCTCAATGGTGGCGCTGTGTTCGCGCAAAGGCTGCGTTTCATGTTTCGCAGCGAATTGACCGCTTCTACGACGGCGGTCCACTACGACGTCGAATCCACACATAGAAACGCGCTCCGTACGCGCACATTGATTGAGCGAGAAAGCCAGTGTGCAAACGCGTTGACGAATAACAAGACGTTATTTTCATACCCGTGGGATAGGATGCTTCGCGTTCCCAATGACATGCAACTGCGAGGTGTCGGCTCGACAGAACGTCTCATCCTCTCTGCTTCCCCCGCCGCAGCGTAACTGCGCGACCAGGATTATTCTTCGCCGTAAAGCGGCGGAGCATTGTCAACGTCATCCCAACGGCATTGGACGGTCGGGTCAAGCCAATCCGCTGCTCGTCGAATCCAAGCAGCATCTACGACGTCATCGGAAGACTTCAGCTTTTTCACATCAAATTCGTTGGCTAAAGTGCGTAGCCGGTTCGCACGCTCCAGTTTCACTGCCCAACCCTCGACACGCTTCAGAATCCCCACCGCCTGTCGGCGAATCTCGGCGAGCCTCGCCCGCTCGGCGGCCTGCGTCTCGAACCGTGCGTGTTGCTCACGCGCCATTTGGGCTTTGACCGTGTCACGGATGACCAGATGTCGAAGCTTGACAACGAATCCCTCAACTTTCGTTTCTAGTGACGCAGTCCGGGTGTCAGCGATGGTGGCGGTCGCGTACGTACTGTCGACCGTGAACGCCGCGACTTCCAACTCATTAGTCGGGTGGAAGAGTAAGGTCGGGCGGTGGTAGTCGTATCGCAACCGCTTGTTTTCGGCCTGCTGCTCGCGTGTGAGCGGAACGGTTTCCTGTCGAGCGCGCTCTCTTAAGCGGAACGTTAATTGGGCTTCCAGGATGGTCACGTTTGCCGGCTGACTCCCTTTGTCGCCCCAAGACAGCTTATAACCAGTTTTGGCAAGTGTTTCGAGTAGAAGATTCAACGCGAGCAGAGCGCGCTTTACATTCTCCGGCGACACCGCGACACGCATGAGCCCCTCCTCATCGCAGTAGGGCCAATTACGCGAATCGCGCTGCTTTGCGTTGAGCTTCTTTTCAATTTTTCTGACGAGGGGTAAACATTCTTCAACCGATTCGCGCAGGTCAACAATTGCGACTTGGGGCGCGTCGTCTTCGTCGATGCGGTCTAGCGTCCGCTGCGAGAGCTCATCGTCTTGTTCGTTTCTGAACACCTGGCGCCGATAGCTCGTCGCCCCTTTTGTAGGTGGCAGTGCAGGCTTCTCCACGGTCTTGCCAGCGGCGAGTTTCGCCCAGTAACCCGCTGGTGGAACGGGAACGTCAAGGCTTACGCATATCTTTCGAAGTCCGACGTCAGAGATGTCGTACCGTTTCGACACCTTGCTCACCGGCTCCGCCCAGACTTCCTCATAAAGTTTCTGGCGTTCAAAGTCCTGAGGGACTTGGGGCATAAGTCACTCCACGAGGCAGCAAAGGGAACCGAGGCCTGAAGGGCCCGCCAAACGAACGCGACTCGTGCGCAATCTTGCGACAATCCGCTGGAGTGCTCGTAGCGGGGTCCTGCGTCGGCCATTCTGTACGATGGTGCAGGTCGGAACTTAGGCAATGCGGCCGTCCGGCCACGCGCCGCCCGCATCAGAGCGAAAGAGATTCTTAAATGCGAAATCGACGTCGCGGCGATGCTCGTCAGACGTACAACGAAACGTTTCCGGAATCGCATCACATTTCGCGTCCTATCTCCTATGCTTTTATAGCAGGGAACAGTGAAAGCGTTTCCTTCACGGGCAGAGCAAACGCCTTAACCGTATTTACATCCTTCGGAGCAACGCCATGAGCAGAACCTCCAATGATGACCGCAGCGACAGCATGAATCTGAATAATCCTGCCTACGATGATGGCTTAGACAACCACTCAAATCAACTGAATCCCAACAATGAGCGTTACCACGCCGGCGACGACGACAGCGACGACGAGTGAAGGCCTTTATCAAGTCTAGTCGAGCTTTCGCAGCGTCAAAGAAATCGACGTGTCCGTCGAACAAGCGGGGGGAGGCGGTCGCGCCAGCGGTACCTCGGAAAGCAGCCGCCGCTCCCACGGTCGCTAAAAAGGACGTCTGCGTCAGGTAAGAAGTCGGGCTCCTCCGTAAGCGGCTTTTATCTGCGGGCCGGAATTTGAGCACGCCTAGACCGGGTCCATAACGACCTTGGCACGTTTAGCCAGTCCGGACTGCATGCTGACCACGCTGGGCTCTTTCCAAGGTGGCATTACAGGTGCGCCACCCGACTGTTCTGCAATCTCGTATAAAACAGACTCAACGCGAAGCCCTTATCAGGCGCACTCACGCGGGATAGGCCGTAGGCAAAGGTCAGCCAAGATACCTTTCATCGGTCCCTGGCAATGCGATAAATTGCTTCATGAAGCGCGTCAACGAACTCGTTTAGCTTTACCTTTTCCGCCTCTTCCGGATTATCGCCAGCTGCTTGCAGACGCTCAATTGCCCCAGAAAGCTGCCGATTGTTTTTGAATAGTGCATCTACCTGCGATATTTTCTTCAAATGGTCTCGACATAACTGACGCCCCTGCTCGGTCAAGCCTTGATATATGGCGATAGCAGCATCATTTGTTTCCACGCGGACGTAGCGAATGTGGCCATCGTACACGTGAAGACGCGGGTGAAAGTAGTCTTTCGCCTCCTCCGGAAGGGGATACGCCGCCGCCGTCTGGTCCCATGTCGTCCAATTTTTATTCGACTTTTGCTGATTGCAATCTCTGCATGCCAGCGCTAGATTCCGGTAATGGAGCGAGAACCGGGAGTAATCGTCCCGCGACAAGATGTGCTCTACCGGCCGCGCGTGAGCGATATTTTGAAGCCACCGCCGACAATAGCAGCACCTCGTCCCCTGCAGATTTGCAAGGTGTCGTCGAAGTGCCGAAATTATTTCCATCCCAATTGGGCGTGTCTCGCCTTTTGGATTAGGATTCGGCTTCGGAACTGTATGCTGCGCAAGCCGTGACCATCCGTCTTCACCACTTGATACTGAAATCTTCTGCTCCTCAGCCCAAATCTTTCGCGCTTCACTCTGTAAAGATTGGTACTTGTGCGGGCGAGCAAGGAAAGCGGCCTCATCCCTGTCTAGCTCTTCAATTGACCGAGTAGTGGCGCTCATTCTGCATCGCTCGTGGTAGTTGGCGAGGATTGCCCCACAATCTCCTGAATCGCCGCTTGCGCTCTTTCAATGAGCCGTATGTCGAACGCAACGCTTTCATCTCGGTCGAACTTTCCCTGCTCCGCAATGATTCGCTTCATCTCTTCAAGTTGAGCCAAGACATTTTTTTCGGGGTTGTCGTTAACAGTGCGCTGATTCGCCATGTCGATGAAATCGGCAACCAAAGAGGCGCATCTCTCGTGTACCTCACGATTGTTCGGCGTATGCGTGCGAAATCCTTCGAAAAGAGCAGTTTCGACGGAGCGTCGATTGGCGCGCTCCAACGTCATAAGTGCACGATTCTTGATAGTGAAACAGTAGTCCCCCTCGTCGTCGGCACTGGCTACGATGACTGGAGAATGGGTTGCGACCAGCACGTCAACGTCAAATCTTTGCGCTATTATTTGAAAAAGCTTCGGAATCGCCCGCTGCCAGCTTACGTGCAAGCTGATTTCGGGTTCATCTACCAAAAATAGGCAGCCTGCTTCCGCCTCTGACACCATCTTGGCAACAAGCAATATTATTTGCTGTTCCCCCGAGCTGAGCTCATCAAACGGGACAATTGCGTCCGAGTTGCGCTGACGGCGCAAACCAAGCTTGTATTTCTTCTGCTCCTCGGGATGTTGGCGAAGGTTGTTAATAATGAGACTGTCGTCGTCCGACTGCGACGCCAATCGCGCGATGCCCCTGATGGCACTATCACTAGCGTTCGCACTTCGCTGAGCGTCCTTTGGAATAAGGAACTGCTCGGCCGAAAATCCAATCAAATTGACAATGTCCTCGAAGACGCTTAGTTTTTTGGGGTCGGTGTGAATTGCCAGCATCAACATAGCTGCGTCGACTGCTGTCCGAACAGAGTTGACACCTCGTGCGCTAGTTCTCGCGCCGCGATATTTGTACAGTCCCGCCCTCTCACCTTCTCCTTCCCTTGGAAATCTGTCAGACGGCCCTGACGCGATGGCAATGGTGAGCCTCTTTTTCTCGGTAGAGACTTTCGCCAAATCGCGGAGCAAGATGCTCTTGCCTTCTCCGTTGTTTCCGATTACGTACATTCGTTTGCCGAAGCGATTGGAGCCGAGCAACAGTTCGTCCAATGGGCGCCTGTCTAGGCCATGAACCCACGTTCCGTCAACGGCAGGTTCGACATAGGTCCTCGCAGTCAAGGCAAACCCGTTTGCTCGGACCTCGCTGACTGAAACGTGCCGAGATAGGCCGGGGGAATCAAAAATTCCAGGTGTGAATTCTTGCGCAAAAATCCCAGCGAGAAACGGGGTCTCCTCCTCAAGGCGGCGTACTGCTTCGAAGGACGCGAACGCATTTTGGCCAGCAAGGCGTTCAGCGAGCATCGCGCCTGTGAAACGCGCGGCTGCCTTCATCTCGTTACCCGGAACTAAGAGCGAGAGCGGCTGTGTATCGATGAACAAAATATCGTCGCTTGAGTTTCGAAACGCGGCTTCGTCCCCCCTCAATAACCACGCGGAGAAGTTCGCATTTCGTGTATCAGAAGCTTTTCGCGGGAAGTCGACGACTGCCGCGACGCGACCAGTCTCAACTAGTTCCTCCCGGACGTCTCGGCTCCATTTAAGAGATACGCCGTCAATCTGCGGTACGACGACTAGCGCGAACCGGAAACGAGTGCTTCCCCGACAAAGTCTCTGAGCCCACTCCACTGCAGAAAGCTCACCCCCTTGCCCAGTAATGTGCGAATTTGTTGCCCCTCTCCGCCTCGCGCCTCGTGGCGTAGGATTCACCAGCAACATATCAACCTTGAACGGCCATGACACTTGTCCCGATTCGCCGGGTAAGGGCGAATCAGAGTATAAGACGTCGATACCCAGCATCTTGAACCGCAGGTCGACAACCTCGGGAATGAATTCTTCGGTTCCTAACAAGCAGCTACTAAATGCTCCCACGCGTTCATAGACCTCCAAAGCGAAACGACCGGTCGCTCCGTGCAGGTCACCGATATTCTGAACACTCTCAGAAAGACAGCTCGCGGCAAGCTCCGCTGAGAATCTTTCTCTGGAAACATCGATATCGGCGCGTACAAGCCTCGCGATGCCTTGGTCGAAAGCATAAAGCAACTGTCGTTCACTAACGCTGCCCAACCATGCTCGCAGAACGTCCGCTTGATGAGCTAACCAAGAGTTGGCAGACGTTTCAAACCCTGGTCCACGCCGAGTTTTTCTGCGCAACCAGTCAAGCGTAGCGAAATACGCACGTTGCAGGCGTTCAACATAGTTAGGCGGGCGTTCGTCTATGAGCCACGAGTAGACGCTGTGCGTCCTAAGAGTTTCGTCCGACGCGACATGCGTCCCTCCCGGCGTGTCCCGAGACCAGATTTGTCGGGCGATGGCATCGTTGAATGTACGCGCGTCTCTCATCGCGTATAAATACATGATGAACAGCGCGTGCTGGTAGGTCAGGTCGATGTGCTCTTGCGTATTTGGTGTCCGAGAGAGGAGCTGCTTCCAGAGTCTCAACGCCACAACGTTACTTTCGCTAATCGGTTCTTTCACTGCTTTCCTCGATTGGGCTGTGACCTTTGTGTGGTGCGGATTCTTCGATTTTAGTTGTGACCGTGCCGTACGAGGTTGTGCATGCAGCTTAGCTAGCGCTGCCGGTAACCGTTGAAGAATTGGTCTGCTCTTGCTGCCCCTTTCGTCATCGACTCTTTTGAACCTCTGCAAGAACGACGCGAGATGACTTTTCGGTCAGTTCGCGTACTGCGGCAGTAAGGTCACTGTCATCAAGATGGCTCGTACCAATCCAACCTCCGCTAACTAGGCCCGCGAAATCGCTGTTTGAGAGATAGCGAGGAATTTCCGCATAATTGACCAGCCTTCCTTCTCGCGGGCCACGGCCGTGCTCCGAAAGCAAGAGTTTTTCCAGGTCGGCTCGACGTAGCAAACGACCGTCGCACAATTCTCCATCTTGTCGCTCTAACAAGGTTCGCTTGCAGAACTTTACGTAGAACGGCGCTGTACATAGTCTGCTGTAACGTAATTGCTCCGCGAATGGCTGCTCCGGTTGAAGTTTCCCCATGCGCAGTCTTTCAAAGGCCACTTCCGCAAGCCGCATACTCTCCATTTGCTCGTCAAACTTGGCGTCGGGACGATACATCCATCGAGAGTTCTTCATATCACAGCACTTGTACTGGACCATTACGAGCGAAGCTAGCTCGCGCAGATATATAAGCAGGTCGACACCGATTGAAGGTTCGAGCGGTCCCTTGTCCAAAGTGCGTACATATAGCCTCCGGGAACCCTCTTCCACTGAAAGGTCTCCGGTTATTTGAAAGTCGGGCAGCTCCAACCGCTCAAACACTGTTTTGTCATACTCAATTAGCTCCCGCTCTTGCAGCGGTGCGGCTTCCTTGATGTATGCAATGAACGAGCCTTCCGGAGCCGCCGGGTCGACAGGCTTCGCTTTCCGCAACAACTCGCGTCGAGTTTTTCCACTGCCAGCGCAATCAAATGCCAAGCCGATGGCGTCACGCTCGAGGGCAAGGTTCTGCAGCTTTGGCTCGGTTTCGACATTCTCCGGCTGGCAAACCTTACTCCATAATGCCTGAAGGCCTCCCGCTTGTGCCGGCCGCAGGCCTGCCATCGCACGCAGCACCTCTTCCCAACCAACGGGCGATATTCGCCGCGCAACGCCCCCGTTGCTTTTGAGGAGAGCATTCTTAGTTCCGGGAGACAACACTCTCCCCAGTTGCTCAATGTTGATTGGGGCAAAGAGGACAAAGTCGGAGAATCTATAGTTGCGCGCGCCAGTATTTCGTGGCCCTTGCTTGTGAGAGACCATTGAGGCTGCCGAAATAGTCTTGCCTTCACCATCGAAGCAAACAAGAAAGAGCTCCCGTGTCTTCGCCGAGTTGTCGAGCTGCGATAGTTCTACCGAGAAGTGGGTGTTCTTTCTGGCCTTTTCTTCAAACAACACCGAACGTTCAGGCTCGAAATAGATGAGAAAGCCACCCTTACCTGTTGTCATGTGATTCCTGTCAATTGCCTACTCGTCGATTTCCGCCTGCAATCGTGCGAACAGCCGAGCAGTTCAAAGTGAGCTCACTCAGCTACCCGCCATTTCCCCCGCTACCTGGTCTTTAGCTAACGGCGGCACAGCGTTGTATAACGGAGAAAATTTGCGAATACTTAAGGACTTTCTGAATCTTTTCGCTCGTAACATTGCGAAGGGGTTCTTTCGAACCGAAGAGTTCGGTCGCATATCGTTAAAATCACGTAGTTACGCGAAATCAATTAAATGACATGCCGTACACCGACAGCCGGGTAGGACACGTAGGTGGTTCGACATGTCGTTGGCCTTCTCGTGGCGTCAACGGGCGGACACAAACAGGTCATGCCCGGCTCTCGCGTCAATAACTGCGAGCGCCGACCTAGGTCGGCCACACGAATCAACACCACGCGGCACGACGCCGTCAGGAAGCCGCTTCGCACTCACCAGTTCGACGCCGGGCACCGAGCGCGTCCCGACCAAGGACGACAATCGGCGGGGTAGGACTGATGCAGGACGGTCTTAAAATCGCGCAATACTTCTGCTAAGGCAATGGGGATGAGTCCAGTTCTTCTACGGCGACACGTGCGATTTGACGAAGGCAGGCCGCAACCGGCTGCGCCGCGCAGAAGGGGGGACACAAACTACCTGATGGCGGGAGGTGCGCACCGGACGGGACTATACGAGGATTCTTTCCACGTCCCGAGTCCGCCTGCGCCATCTACTCACATACCTTGATTCATGTGAGGCGGTGCCCGCGAGGCCACCCATTGGACTTCGCGGCACAAATCCATTCAGTTGTTTTGAACGTTCCACGTTTTCGCGATTTTGACGTACGCACTTGTGACGAGGACCGTCACTGCGCCCGCTACAAAAGCTATAGCATGTGACTTTAAATATTCCATCGGGCCTGGAAACATGTCACGCTCCTTGAAATGCTTGCCCGCACTCGGCACAAAATCGAGACGCGCGTTCATTGCGCGCGCCGCAGGACGGGCACGCCTTGGTGTGAGCCTCAACGATGGCCTTCTGGCGCATATAGGCGATTTGAATGACACACGGCACAGTGACCCGATAGGCCGGACTCGCCATATCTGCCAGCGTCCAAACGCCAGTAACAACCCAACCAATGGGGCCGAGCAGCACGCCGATAGTACGCGAGACCGTTGCATTCACAGCAAGCGGAAGCCCCCGACCAAGCAACGCCTTCGATACGGCATTGGCCACGATTAGTGAGAGCTTGTAGGTGGCGAAGCCACCCATGCGGCCTGCGGCGATGAACGCAGCGCCCGCCGCAGGCTTAAGCATAGAAAGGTCAGACACGTTAAGTTCTTTCAACACCGCAGCCCGTTCTTCCGAGGACATCTTCTCGAACGAGTCGCGAAGAATTTTGCGAAGAATGCCGTCCTCGACAATGGGGAGGTCATCCTTTTTATCGAACGCGACCTTCAGGTGCGAGGCCACATCCTTGACAACCTCGTCGTAGCCGATAGTCGTACCCGTGTCCGGAAGAACCTTGTCCAATAGCGTGCCGAAGGGAATACCATTGCGAATATCGCGGTAAGCGTTGCTCAGCGTATTGCCACCGAACGTGCAAATTTCACGGCCGATAAGACTTCGGTCGAAGTCTGAATAGACCCCGTGTTCCTTGCACTTGACCAGTCTTGCGCAAGCATCTTTGGTCAGAGATATGCGGCCCTTGCCGCTATCGGTGATGTAATCGACAAGAATGTCCAGGTCAGCGATGTCTGACTGGGCGAGCAACAGAGAGAGGTTGCCGGGATTCTTAATAAAGTCGTCGCTCATTGGGATAGCCTGGCGTTTGTAGTTCCGAGAATGCTGCAGATGGTCAGCAGCGCAGGTAAATGAGAGGTGGTGACACCGTCAAGTCGAAATGGAATCGATGCAGCGGTTGTCGATATCGACATTTTTGTCGCGTGCCGGAAATCCCTCACCTCCTGAGAAACCTTGGGGTCCCGTTCGTCTTCGACCGTACTGAGCAATCTGCCAATGCGCAAGGCGGCTTCCGCGACGCGCTGTGAAGTAGTCGAATCCATGCCCTGGAGCTCGGCAGCCAGCGCGGTGAACGACGAATCCCTCAGAGCCTGCTGAAACGTCAACATTCCGCTTCCCAGGCTGGCCCAGTCTTGAGGCCTCATCAGCAGGATTGCCGGTGGAACTCCGACTGCGTCCGCCAGACGGCAGATAATGTCCAGGTCAGGATTTGCTGGGGTTTCGTCAGCGCGACCACCAAGGTACTTTGCCAAGGTTGACCGGCCCATTCCAGCACGCTCGGCCAGCTGCGTTTGCGACAGTGCATCCAAGGCCCCGTCTTCATCTTCGGACGCAACCCGCATGCAGCGTCGCAGAGCTTCCACGAAGCATCGAGAGACGTCGCGGAATGCGGTGCTTTCTTCTATTTCTTCGCTCACTGCTTCCTCCGTCTTATTGGATGGGAGTCTAGGGGAAGAAGGTTTCTTGCTCCAACAAAACTTGTCTTCGACGGTGAACACCATTTGGTTGCATAACGCCGTGCGGAGTGATAGAGCACGGGCGCAACTGTCGCGTAGCCTGCCACGCCGCAGGTATGGGGCAACACATGTCTATGCACGTAGACAAGCTTTCTGAACCGGCGCTATAGGCGAACGGTTGCCGTGGCATAGTACGCTGGCCATCCGAGGACGAGCGTGTTCGACGTCTTGCATACGCAACATTGGCGAGCGCCCGTACACGCGAATATTCGCTACATTTCATAGTTCGGCGTGATGCCGTTCTTGCAGGCGGAGGCGTTGCCATTTTTTTCAACCGAAGTTCGCGTCGCTGGCCTCGTTAAGCGCGCTCGAATATCCCTCGTTTCAAGGACACGCTAATGCTTCAAGACTCGCAAAGTAGACTACCAGAAGCAAAACCGTCGTTACCACATGCCATCGTGCTTGGTGATGATGCCCAGCGGCCTGGCGTCCGCATCGCTCCCCTGTCTGACGAAGAGCGATATCGCACCGCGAAGGCTTTGCCTGGCGACTCAATGTTGATTTCCAGACTCAGCGCAGGGCTTCAGGCTGTCCCCTCGCTGCTCGTCGAGGAGGGACATCGCGGCAAACGCCTGATGGAGGTAGTTATCAACGGTGACCTCGTTCGCGCCAAAGACGGTAACGGTCTCCGGGCGTGGACGGTGGATGCGAACAACAAAATCTCGGAACACGGGAAGCTCTTCGAAGCTGATAAGTTGCAGACGTTGGTCAATGCCGCTGCAGTCTGGCAAGTGGCATCGGTCGTCGTAGCTCAGAAGCACTTGGCCGATATCTCCGCGAAGTTGGACGACATTCGAAAGGGTGTTCAGGACGTCTCGGACTTCCTCAACGAGGAGCGCCGCGCCAAGGTCTCAGGCACTTACGAATATCTGGCGCAGGCCGCCTCAACAATCAGCAAGGGCGAGCTGTCACCCGCAATTCGTACAGAACTCGAAAGCTGCGACCGTGAACTGATTCAGGTCCAGCACCATCTGCAACAGGAATTGCTTCGGCGGAGCGAGGAACCCGTCGAACACAGGGAGATGTTCGGGACCGAGGACCTCCAAAAGGACACGGTAACCAAATATGAGCACCTCAAAGACCTTGCAAAGGACCTGCGTCTCACCTTGAAGACGCGTACGCTGGCGTGGTATGTGCTGTCGCTTTACCCCGGGGAACCAGCGCTGAAGCAGGCTCGCATGGAGCGTCTGCTGCACACTGCTGAAGAAGTTGAGACTCACCTGCGAACCATAGAAACGAATGCCGCGCGTGACTGCCGGAACTTCTCATCTATCTGGAATAACGGCACCACGTTGGCCATTCGCAAGACCAATGTGCGTGAAGCGGCTCAGGCCCTGTCTGACGACCTGGCTACCGGTGCCTACGAGGCAAAGAAGGACGTTCTGACGTCTGAAGCCCTCCTTTTGACGCACGACGCACCGACATCCCTTGTGTTCGAGGTGGAGGATGGATGCATTGGCGAGCTTCGGATTTGTGCGGGCTGAAGAGGCGCGAGCGACCAAAGCTAACCCGCCGCTAGTGACGCACATCACAATAGAGGAAGCGTGGAACGAAATAAAGGCCGGTCACGGGCGAGCGGCACTCTGGGCCGGCCAATATACGTAGGGCTTAGCTTGAACAGTCCCGGCGGCAGCGGCAGCGGGAGCGCTGAGGCAGCACTATTCAGCCTATGGTCGAGTTCATCATTGCGACAATTGCTGTCGACCAGCAGAAATTCAGCGCGGCCCGCTAGCCGAACCCTGAGATGGTGGCCGTTACATCCCGTGAGGCGGTGCGTCATGAAGCCGTTTCTTACCATGCTGGTCAGGCACGAAGGCGGTTCGAAGCATCGCTTGCCGTCTCTTGGTGCGACGATGCGGGCACAAAGAGGTCGTGCCCGGCTCTCGCACCGATAATAGCCAGCCGGCCGAGGTCGGCCACGCGAATCAGCGCGCCGCGCATGGCGCCGTCAGGAAGCTGTTTCGCACCGACCAGCTCGACGCCAGGCAGCAAGCGCGACAGCGCAGACGACTTCGTACCCATGGCACGAGCAAGGTCTGCAAGCGGAACATAGGCTTGCCGGAACTCCAGCAACTGCTGCGGGAGCACGACGCGGCACGGTTGGCCACGGCGATGAATCCGTTCCGACGCTAGCAGCCCTCCGTCAACCCAATTCTGGATGGACTCCCATTTCCACCCGGTCGCTTTGGCCAGTTGCTGAATCGACATGCCGGCTTCGAGCAGCGGCGTACCGAAATACAGCGACACATCCGCCCTCAGAAAGGACATTTCGCCCAGCGTCCGACTACGCGTGACGGCTTTCACCCTTCCGTCTGCGATGGCCTGCATCAGCGCCTCGATAGCCCGTCGGTCACCCATACGCCGGCTGGTTAGCTCTGCCCATGTGAGAGTCGAATCGTCAGCCACTGCAGCGGACTGAGCCCAACGTCCCACCTGCTCAAATAAATCCAAGATGGATTGATGCTCGACCGGACCGCCCTTCATCAGGTCTTCGCGCCAGCGGACATCTGACTGGACTACGCCGGCCGCTTTCATGCGTTCGAGGACGACGGGTGTGACGCCTGCCAGTTCGCAGGCATCGGCGTCGGAAATCCACCCAGCGCGTTGCCGCTGGATGCGCTCAACCTCAGCGCACGGAATTTCGAACACCTGGCCACGCGTGCCAGTGCGCCGTGTGCGGTGTTCGCACTCGTCAGCGACGATGGAGTCATGCAAACGTGAGACGCTGACGCCGATAGCCTTTGCAGCATCCGGCGCGCGCATGTATCCGGTTGCATTCTCGGCCATTTCTTTAGCCGAATCTAGGCCTAGGACACAGTCGGAGTTTCGGGCAGCGACGTCGATGATGATTTGGAGCAACGGCTCAAGCGCCGTGCCTTGACAGACCTTGCGCAGACTGATGTACCAGTCGCCAAGCAGCGTGTTCAACGTGCGGGCATCAGTGCGACCGGCTGCAATGCGGCGCTCGACGTGATTCCGGAAACCCGTGGGCCAGTCAGCCAGCAACGCTTCGAGGGGCGAGAGAAATTCGACTGCATCGGCGACGAATTTCGGCAATGCCGCGCTGCGTGGCAACCTTGGACCCGTCGGCTCCGAATATTGGCAGAGCGTCCGGATGACCGTTACAAGCACATTGAAGTCCACGTCGTGCAGAGCTGGCTTCATGCTGCCGGACTGCTGCCCGTTGTTCGCAATCAGCGTCGACAGCCATTGCTGTGCTCGTGTTGCCGCAATATGCGATAGGCTGCTCAAGTCGTGACCGCACGAACACAAACCAATGTAGAGCCTCTCTGGCGACAGGTGCGTCCCGCAGGCATTGCACTGGTCGACCAGCAAGATACGATGTTGCACGCATGCCGTCACATAGGCGTGTTCCCAGTGATGTCGCAGATAAGGCGATTCAGCCAGACACGCAGGGCACACAGCGTCAGACTGCGCGCGATGCAGAGGTCCCCAGCCTCGGCATAGATTTTCCTGCTGCCGCGCAAATTCGGTCCATGCCTGGTCTAGGTCGAGGTTGCGGGCTACGTCGTTCGTGCGTGTGAGCAATGCGCGGCGGTTACGCTCCACGCCCGCCGTACTTGCCAGGTCGCGCCATTTGAACAGGGCATTGTCTGCGGCGAGGCGGCGGTAGTAGCCCATTCCGGACTCGTCGTCCTTGGGTGCGTAGGTCAGCACGAGGCTCATTGTTTATCTCCCGATTTTTTTCGAACTGGTATGGATGCCGCATTACTGGTCAGGACATGAACGTATGCCTGTTTCAGCGCAGCCGGTTCGACGCCTGCGTCGTCGATGCCAGCATCCTGGAAAGGTAGTCTGTGCGGTGACCCCGCATGGCTGACCGATTCAATTGCCTTCTGGCAGTCAGCGTATGTAATCGAGCGCGGCGCTTCGTTTTTCATCACGCTGGCCAACTCGCGCATGACGTCCGCGAGCACCCCAATCAGGCCACCGGTGAGTAGGTAGCATTGCTGCGTCAGCACGCGGACGGGCACGTCAATCGGATAGCCTGCTGCCGAAAACAGGCGCGCATAAGTGACGACGCACGAGACAAAGGCGGTCATCTCGTCAGCAATGGTTGCGTCATACGGCAAGAAATTGAGCGCAGGACAAGCTCGGCGACGCAGCTGTTCATTTGCGGAAAAAAGGCGTTCGAGTCGGGGAATACCGAGGAGAATCAGCGTCATACCAAGCGTGTCTGCCAACGACTTGAGCCAGTCGCTGGCCGCGCGCGGAGGCACCCGCGACCCCTCATCAACGAGGTGCGATATTTCGTCGAAAATCACGACTCGAGTGCTTGCCAGGCGTAGCTGCGTCACCATCAGGTCGAACATCGCACCCGCCGTCATACTGCCGGGAACTTGGATGCCCAACGCGCGGAGCACGCTCTTGGGGAGCAGTTTGGCTGTTGCGGCGGTAGGCACCTCAACAACCAGCACCGGCACATGGCGCCGTCCGTCGACGCGGTCCATGGGGTAGCCACGGGACAGGTTAGCGATAAGCGAGGATTTGCCCACGCCGCTCGGACCAGGAACGCGAACAACTTTGGGTGCAAAGCCGGCAAGGGCGTCATCGATGCGCCGTTTAAGTATAGCGAGGAGCTCCATGAACATCGGATGCGGCAGCTCGCAGGTCTCGATGGCCCGGCGCAGTTGTTGAGCTGGCGTCACAGCAGTTGTTCTCCGGTGTTTCTGTTCACGATATTCATCAAAGGCGCGTCGTCGTAAGAGATGTCTTTAGGCTGAGGGGCTGCCGGCGACAACGATGGAGTGGTCGAAGGTGCTGGACCAAACGGCGCAGCCGCTGACAACGGTCTGTCGATGGCCCGCTGGACGGCCGAGCTGTCCTTGGCGCGGCGCACGGTGTCCGAGTTTTCCTCGCGCTTGCTGCGAGTCTTGCGCTTACCGGCTTTCCCATTTCTCGTGACCGCCTCGTCCATGTCCCTCTCAAATTGGACCTTTTCATTCGGAACCGCCCAGTCATCCATACCCGCGTCGAATCGGATTTTGGCTTCCGCGAACGTCCACGCAGGCGTGTCCGGGCGGACGTGTTCGTGCGTCAGCGCGACCAGCGGCAGGTCATCGCTCTCGTACACATATGCCTGACGGAAATCGTCGGGGTTGTAGATTACGTGGAGCTGCGCTTGGTCGCCGTACTTGGCCAGCAGATACGACATGGCGTCACCCCGGTACTTGAAACCATGCTCAAGCGAGATGCCCGTCTTCGCGCTCAACGCGCACAGCTTGTGTTCGAATAGCGCAGCTATCCATTGACGGCGCGGCGGCGGCATGGGGATGGGCTGTCCCATCTCCTCTGTCTGGTAAGTCAGGCGCTCACGCGGCGTCTTTCCCTTGACCGAGTCGACCAGCATTTCGTCCCAACGCAGCCGGTCGAGGGGGCTATTGACCCAGTCCTCATAGAGCCATCTGACAATCCACTTCTCGAGCGCGTCGATGGTCATCAACTCGTCGCCCAGCGCCTCCGGGTCACGCACGCCATCTTTTCCTTCATAGCGGGTACATCCTTGGAGACGCTGCATTGCTTCCTTCAGAGACCTGTTCAGGCGCTCGATGAATGGCTTGCCTTGCGCTTCCTTTGCTTTGCAGTGCCTGACATCGATTTCCAGCCTCTCGAGCCGGACGATTCGTCCGCCTTTGGTCTCCGGGCCATTGTCAAAAATGACCTGTCCAGGCGTGCCATAAATGTTTAACGCATGAGCGATGCCTAGTTCCTCGAAACGCCTAAACTTCGCAGGCGTCAGATACATTTCGAGGCACAATAGCGAGTCCATTTCGCGCGGCGAACCAACGACCAGTCGCCATCCCACTGGATACCCAGTGCAAACATCAATTGCGAGAACCAGATAGATGGTCCGAGCGATGCCATGGGGCGTGATTACAACGAATGGCAAATGGACAGCATCCTGCTCAATTCGGGCGAATGGAAAAGCCGCCCGGATACGCTTCTTCGCGTACGATTTGCCGGCAACCCGATTGAGCGGGTCCATCCGGTCGTATTCGGCATCGACAGTCAAGTCAGCAATACGCGCACACAGGAATTTGCGGCTGATAGCGTGCTTGGCGACATGGAGGCTAAGGCGTCGCGCCTCACGGTTGATGTATCTCGTCAGGTCGAGGACCGTCCACCTGGATTCCGTGACCAGATATTGGTCCCGGATAACCGTATGGACGAATTCGACGAGCTCGTTCGAATACCTAGCCGTTGGGTTCCCTTTGTTCTTGTCACCTTTGAGAACCGGCAGGCCCAGCAGTTGATTCGTGTGAGCCCGGTAGAGGGTTGCGCGCGACGGAAACGGGCAGACGAGTGGCGTGTCTCCGCTTTCCATTAGGTAGGCCTCACAGGCGAGCGGTAACGCTGCGTTGAACGACAACCCGCGCTGGTCCCGGATGGCATCAATGCGCCTCAGCACATCGTTTAGCATGCTGACCCTGCTGTGCAATCTCGGATTGTCATACTGGGCGGCAACGCTGACACGCGGCATCCCCTTTCGATGCAGGACCAGACTGCCTGCCGAGATTCCGGCTTGAATGCTGTCGTAGTTTTCATACCGGGCCTCACGCTTCTCGGTATCGAAAAGCTGAATGGCGCCATCGTGCAGGTGAGGGTCCAAAACCTCGAGGAAGCGGTCCGTCGTTCCGGGCAGCGCCAGCTTGTCCCCGGCGCGCAGGTCGGACATCATGGTTGCAGCTCCTCAATTAGGCACAGGTGGCTCAGGTCGCCATATGCTGCAGACAACACCAGCGTGGCGCAGATATGGTGATGCACCAAGTCCGCCTGCAGCACACCCGTAGCCAGCATCGGAGGAACTAGGCCCGTCGGAATCTGGAGGTCGGCGCACAGCGCGCGCTGCAGCACTGGGCCCGATGCGCAGTAGCGCTCGACCCGCTCAATGATGTCGAGCGACAGGTATTCGCGGGCACGCGCTATCGAGGCCTTCAACAATTGCGCGTTGACGACGACCGGGTGCAATTCATTCGCAGGCACGACTACCGTGGACATCGGATAGCAGTACGCCTCCATGATTTCGCGGGCCCGCTCGACCTTGGCCCAGTACCGGCTATCACCCTCGAATCCCTGGAACTTGACCTCATATGCGCGCTGCAGGCCGTCAGTCTGAACGGTGGCAAAGTCCGGTGTGTACTCCACCTCCCCGGCACGACCACCGCGCAATCTACGAGCTTCGGCCAATTCCTCACGCGTGAACAGCAGCCGTTCGCCGACGAGGTCGACGGTAAATGGCTGCGGCCTGAAAGAGCGCACGCGCGGGTCAACGCACAGCATGTGCGCTACCAGGCGTTCCGCGTCGGATTCGACGGTGATGTGACCGTTGGCTTTGTCGGCATAGGTTCCAATGCGGGCCTTGCCATACGTCCGGGCCGTGATGCGGACGCCAGCGTTCTCGGCACTCCGGCGACTACGGACCCCATACGACGGTGCGTTTCTCATTTCGCGTCCCCCTCCGGCGTCTGTAGCCAACTCCTGGTCCGGGTGGCCGTCCGGCGTGCAACTGTGGCACGTCGGGTCAGCAAATCACTCTGTAACGATTTCGTCAGCACTCTGTCCTCGAAAATAGCTTGGTTAGAACGTGTAGAACCAACAATGAGGTTTCGGTCGTATACGACCGAAATTAGACGTGAGAGAATTTCCACATCCGAAGGACGGGGACGCAAGCGGAGTCGAGGGGAACGATGGCAGAAGTGCCGCATAAGCGTGTCGGGCAACCGGCGCAGCCATATGGGACTTGGGACGAAGAGGCGAAAGTCTTGATAAAGGAGCAGATGGTGCGGCGCAGCATCAGCTACAAAGAGCTTTCGAGGATGCTGGAAGACTTGAACATCTTTGAGTCTTCCGACCAAATAAACCGCAAAATAAATCGCAAGCGGTTCTCGGCCGGATTCCTGATTGCGTGTCTCCGCGCCATGGGCGTGGAGACCATCAGGCTCCGTCAGTTCAAATAGGGACAGAATTTCGAGGGATAGCTGACTAACTGCCCACGTCACCAGATTCGTCTGCAACCAGATAGTTTTCATAGCCGCTCCCGTCATACCCTCTCATAAATAGAGGGGCCTGACCGAGCGGTTGGTCAAGCGGACGACTGCAAGCACTATCCTGGTACCGTCTGCCGGCGTTTCACCGGCTTGGGTTTACCAACGTAGGCAATCCTGCTGGAGTTTTCAAGCTGGATGGCCATTCCGTTTCGCATCTTGACGCCGATAGCGTTCTCCAACAGCAAACACGCCCTCTGTCGCGCAATGCGCGGTTCAACTCGGTTACTTCGGGCAAGTGATGCACACTGTGCGCGTGATGGTGCAGCGCCCGCAAACGCTGCACCGACGTACCGCTGAGCTACGGTAGTCGCTGCCGAGATAGCGGTTTCAAGCCGCTTGCTAACATCGGAAAAGTCATCGTCGAGAATGGGGATAATGGCTATAACCCTACTCGCGCGATGCAGTCCACTTCCTGCAAGACGTCCAAACACTCCCTGGCATCGAGGGAATGAGCAAATCGAGGCCCTGCACGACGCTCGCACGATTTCGCGATGCAGCCCAGCGCTGCAACAAGGTCCTAGCCGCTTGATTGACGAAAGCGACGCTTCCCGGCTAGAAATGGCGAGGCAGACATCCCCTTGAGCATAATTAGATAACCTAATCAATTTAGTTACCTAATCAATTGCCGCCTTGCGAGATTGCTCGGCGCGTTTTACATTGTGCACCGACACTATCAACGCTTCCAGACTGCAAATACCTATAAGCGTAATTCCTTTGTGAATCTCATTGCTGGCTTCGCAAGCGCAGAAACAACCAATGTTGGAAACAGGCCGACTATTCGCACAGGACCCTGGTCGCTGATGGATTGCCCGTCAACCTTCCCATCGTCGCATGCGGACGCACTTCCCACCTGGCGCTTTTTGCGTGCGACAGCGCCTTCTTAGTCGCTTGGCACAAGGCTATGAGGGCCGAGTTACTCGAACTATTGCTGTAACGACCCCGAGCAGGGTAATGCCGTCGCGAAGTTTGGTAGTCGCTCGGACAATTCGAAATTTTAATCTGCCGGCATCAGCGACAGCAATTATGTCTCCGACTGTTATGGGCAGATGCGAATTGACGAGGGCCAGCATGCCCTTCGAAATGCCGTGAGCCACGAGTGCGTCGTCCGCGACTTCATATGCGACCGTATCCCTTTCTGTTCCTAGCATAAGCGAGGCTAACTTTTGGGCGTTTAATTTGGGCGTCGGCAGGCCATCAGTGAATGTCGCATCGAGTACAGGCGTTGGCTGAAAGAAATTTTCGCCCGGCGCAAGCTTGTTTCCCACCAACCGCCGTAGGTGCCCACTCGCAATCATGCGGCGCACCGCGCCCCACACAGACGCGGTTGAACGCATATCAAAAAGCTCTGATAGAGCATTGACGGGGGGCAGCGTCTTATTTGTATTCCAGTACTCCCTCAGCAACATGACATAGGTTGCGTCTCTGTTTGGCCGAGGCATGGCAAGTATGTTTATAGAGTGGGGTATGAATAGATTACCGCCTATCCAACAGATTTGTATAGTAAACAACACGTCATGACCGTCGTGACGAGACGTACCCTTGATATAGCGTTTGATGCAATGCTTGAAAATAGCGACGTAGCCGAGGTATCGAGCAGTACCGCTTGAGTGCTGCGGATAACTAATCGAGCCTTCGTTTTCTCAGCCGTTCAGCGCTGTTTTAATACATTTGGACATCGGCGATTCCTGAAACAGACGCTATGCAGCATGAGCCCACGTGAAACCATGCCGGCTCACCGTGTGGATGAATTGGTCGTTAGTGAGATGCGACCAGCACCTTCGACGGCGTCAACGAAACGTAGCATGACGCCTGCTCACAACTACCTACGCGTCGCGTCGACGACAGTTGCTTCACCCTGTCTTGGACAGGCGGCCTCTTCCGCACCCTCACTATCGCGACGGGTTAGGCATGAAAACAATCTATGAGAGCACAATGGGAATCTCCTATTATTAGCGATACATACACTCGTTTATAAACGTGCTAAGGATTATTGGATGGCGGCAGACGCCTACTAACCGCGACGACAGTAATTGCGTGTTAATGGATGTGACGCGAAGCGTTTGGTTGCGGAGTAGGAGCTTCGGTGATGTCGCGAGCGGGCACACAAATGGGTCTTCCGCTTGCGTAGTCCCCCGTTCTGCGCGTTTGACGAAGGATATTGGTCCCCAACTATCGAAGGACGCTGTATGCCCATCTGGACATCCCACTCTGTATCCGCCGAACCAGAAATTGTGTTGATTCGGTGGAGGGTATTGGAAACCAAGAACGGCGACCGTCATTTTGTCGGCGCAAGGGCCGATGACCTCACCGGTCGCGTCAGTTCAACGATTGTTCAGTTTGATGCGCAACGTCGCTCTGGGGTTACCCTGTCAGGACGCATTTACGAGCTGTCCGGCGAGCCTGGTCTTAATCTAGATGCAGATTACGTGTGGGACATGTGGCGGCGCGCGAATGGGATAACTCAGTACGAAGACGTCACCGGATTGGTTATCGCGGTTCCGAAGAATCCGCCAAACGGGGGTGACGGAGATAGGTCGTGTTAAGGGTGACTGTTGAGCTTCTCCCGGGTGGACACGAGGCGGGCGGCCGAACCATCGCAACCGCGAGACCAGGGCGCGTTAGCAGCGGGCCGTCATGCGCCTACCAAGTTGTTCTTCACGACAGCGTAATTGATGAGATTGGTGGCGGCAAGGTGGCGGACTACCCGCGCTTCGCGACCACGATTTGGGACCTCGTAGTTCGTGCAATAGCGGTGGCTCTTACTGGTCACGAGGAGCTTCCACCGAGACCGAATCTGGTTAGTGTGCAACGCTGTGAGTCAGACGGAATCGCATACGTGCGCATCTCCGATATTCCGGAGCCTGCTAAGACGTTTTTTTTCGCGCAATATCGCGTACTCCACCTGTCCTTTCATCAGCGAGGAGCTTGACCCAATGGGGTGCGCATATTGGTGCGACTTTGAGGATTTCCTGTCCGGTCGGCGATGACACCCGGCTTATCGAGTTGGTACATCGAATGCCGGCCGACCTGAAGGGGTTCGTCTTGACAATTCGGAGATGTTTGCTTCGTCCGCCTCTAACTGAAGATGATGCCGATTTGTTGGCGACTAATGCTGACCAATTTCAAGCATAGACACTTTGTCGGATTTCTCGACGACAGCTGCACCGGTTGCGTGAGTTCTGCAATCGTCGAGTGTTGGTCGCCAATCCGCTGCGGCGTCGCGGAACGTGGTCCCGCCTAGCCGCTGGTCGACAGCCCCTGCTTCGACGATGACGTTGACTACCTTTGGTCATTCTTGTGTGAGATTGTTTCGGCGTACGGGTCCGACGATGTTTCTCAATTAGTTGTGGATAAGACAGGAAACGCGAACAGCGAAGAGTTAGTCGCTCTTCTCTTCGGGTGGGCGATATGGTGCACAAGTTACGGGTCACGCTGGAGCCAGTATGTTGGGTAGTCCGGGCGTATGCAGGCGAATGGGTTTCGAATCAGGAGTTGCTATTTGAGTTAGCGGAGCAATCGAACGTAGCTGAATTAGTTGTGGACACGCGCTGCGCTCGAAAGCGTGCTGAGGCGATACTGACAGTGGTCTATTCGACACTTCGAGAAGTCGCCAGTCCGCTAATTTTTATCCCCGTCGGGGAATTCACACATTACACATACGCCATCTTTGACAGACTCGAGGCCAGTAGTTGCGCGCTTGAGCCCGTAGCAAGATTCGACGTTGCGCTGAAATCGGGGTTGATGCACACGAGCGTAATTTTGCCAGAGTCGCCGCGCTTCGACATTAAGCCGCTTACGTATGGAAGCGACGCTCCGATATGGGCGTTGTTTCGCCGGATTCTATGCGTCGTCTTGGCGACGTAGTAAATGAACCGGGCAGAGCTTTCGTAACAGGAATCCCAATAATCGGGCAATACTTGTATCGCGATATAGCAAACAGCGTGATAGGCGTAAACACTTCAAAAACGCGGATGAGACGCTCGCTTCGGGGTATGCAAAATCTGAGTGGGGAACGTGCGTAAAGCCGGCGCGTATTTTATTCAACCAGACCGGGTCGGGTGATATCTGCTTGCAACGAAGGAAATTGCACAGGAAGCGTCAGCCGGCCTGTCGGCGTGAAGATGGCGACATCTCATCGGTGGGCTGGCAGGCTTCCAACTCCCGAGGGAGAGTTTGATGAAGGTGAGCGAATTGCTGTCCCGATTGGCTGCCGCCGACCCGAACGCCGTCGTGCTTTTCTTGGGCGAATACGTAGATGCCACCGATGCGACGGAAATCAAGGAAATCATCATCCCTGACGAGGGCTGGACGTGCGAGCGCTACGCTATCTCGACAGGTAACGCTGAAGTCCATCACCCAACAGCGCACGGACTGTCTTTAGGGTGGGACGAAGTGACGTGTACGAAATGGGCGGAAGCGGTTGTTATCCTCTCAACGGGCCCTCTGAATCTTCAATCCAACCAATAACTTTGTCGGTCGGAACGCAGATACTCGGGTGCAGTTTTTGGGCGCTCAGCTGCTCCGCGCGGAGAAGGAACGCTTCTATGACTGTTGCGTCTTACGAACTTGCAATGCAACGGATTGACATAGAGTTTGACGTTCCGCAATTCGACGTGTCGGGGCTTGTCCGAGTCATATCCGAGAATGCCGGGCACCTCCCTGCTGACAAACGCGACCGATACGCGTACCTGCCCGAACGAGTCGTATTGCGCATAGAAGAGATTGTCCGAGAAGCTTTTAACATTGGCGAATGAGTTCCAGCTCAAGGTCGAACGAAACATTCACCACTCCGAGCACGAAATCGCGACGGGCCGAGTTTTCCAGCCCAAAGTAAATCGAGTTCAAGCGATGCATAAGGTTTCTCGTCGGTGTTTTGCTCTCTCGATATCGAGGCCGCGCTATGAAGCACAACAGAAACAGACGAGTTCGGCGCGGGGACGAAACCGCGACGGCGCTGACGTATGCTCTATCGGACGTCGCGAAGGTGTTGCGGCGTTTGCTCATCAGGAATTGGCCTTTACATCGGCACCTGTTGGCACGGCGGGGTAAGCGACGCTTTCAGCGACGCGTGAGGAAGCTACTTCAGAGAGCTTTTTCAGTCGCCCTTCTGACGAGGTCGGACGGCGCGTCAGCGAATCAACGCCACGCGCTCGTATTCATTCTCGCCGCCGCATCGATTCCGCACAACTTGACGCTCTCCGGATTACCGGCGGAATTTAAACGCGCGCGTCATCGCGGAATTCGCAGGCGATTTCGCATGCCCCGACGGTGTCGCCTCGCTTTGCGGGGGAGCAACATTGGAGGCATAGCAGGGGACCATCGTGGGAACGCGCAGCCGAGGCATTCACGCGCATGGAACCAATTGCATTAAGTCCATACCAGAATGGTGAATTGGAGAGGCCAAGGTTATCACGCAAGTCACCGCAAAATTTCCGGAGAGCGTTGAAGAACTTTGTCCGAGCTAGTCGAGCACCGTTTGCGCAACCGGTTTGATGCGGCATGGAGGCGACACAGCAGCGAAAAACTCTAGGGCCTCGTGAGGTCAGGGCCGAGAGCCTCTCGAACTTTGAGAACTGCTCTTTTCTATTTGTTGTTCGGCATCACCGCTGTGTAAAACCGGTACCACGACGCCCCCCGACGTTAACGCCATGTGCCCAAGCGTTTGCTTTAAGCAGGTATCTTGCTGCCAACGCGCATAGCGCTCCGTCCACGGTGTCGATTGACCTCAATGAAAGCGTCATTATCCCGGCGCTTTCAAGGACTAACCGGCGCCGAACACGTTTCTGCTTTGCGGAAGCGACCTCTCTTCCGAGGAGAGCGTAAGTTATCGCATGAGGTGCTGGAGGCGAACCAGCCTCCGTTTGCTGCTCCCGAACGCCTTCGAATTCCGCGCGCTGCTAATCGGCCAGTTCGAGGTCCGTATTGCGATTTTCGAATTGCGAAGGATACGGGCACAAGACAAGAAGCGCGGGGCTAAAACGTTCGACGAGCTCGTGCATTAGGCACTGAGAAAGCGTCACTCCCATTCCACTTCCTCGCAGGTCCCGCCTTACCTCAAGCCTTTCGAAGTAGAGAATTGGCCCAAGTTCCAACACGTTGCCTATATCGTTGATGCATGTATTGACTAGTCCAGATGCAAGTCGCTCCAGCGGGCTTGACAGGGCGTCGCATGCGTACCAAAGCCCATCGGCCGAAGTATATTTTCGGCCGCTTTAGATGAGGTCCAGGCTTATCCAGCAAATAACCCTTCGGTCATCCGGAATAATTCTCACACGCCCGTATTTTCCTAATTCTGGGGCTCGGTTCGTCCCATTGATTTCGCGATATCACGTATCGTATCGTCGCACTGGTTGTCGGCTCTACGATGCGTTGAGCGCCGCCACGAATCTTTTCATAGTTGGTGAAGAAACCGTCAAGCTGCGGCTCCTTCGGCCAACTCCTCAGATTGTCTCTCACCCCGGTCCCTTTTCAGATGTATTGTTATGTTCTTGTGACCTGGCTAGCCGTAGCACGCGGCGACTGGGTCGCCACGTTTCTACTATGACTTTCACAGTCGACAGCTTTTTAGGCGCAATCTTTCAACGCCGAATGGCTAACGCGCCAGACGACGGGCATCATCTGGTCGGTGCCAATCTGAGCTATGGGGTTGTTCACTCGCACCAGTGCCGGGCCCTCACCATTAACCCGTAGCCACACGCGGTACAACCAAGCCCTAGTGCCTAAGGTGGAAAGGACTTGTCTTTCGTTTTGGGTGAGAAAGAAATCGGAATCGAACTGAATTGAGCTTTTGACCTCGATGCAGCGCTCTTGTCCAGGCCACGTCGACTCTATGTCGTACCCGCGCCCAACGTCCGAAAGCGCCACCCGGGAGACATACCTCTCAGGGTCACTGCAACCGCATTCACGAAGTCTTTCTAGCTCGTCTTGAACAGCGTAAAGTTCGCCCGCTTTACCTACTTCAGAATTGCGCTCAAGTTGATTCGCAAACTCCTCCTCGCTCAATTGCTGGCGGTGGCTAGGCACATCAGAACTATCCGGCTCACTGTTAAGCTTATTCGCAGTCGTTGCTTTTTTCGCGCCTGCGACGTTCGCCAAATAAATTGCTACGACGTCAGCCACCTTCCCAACATCAAGGGCGACGCGCAAGAGCGGGTTGCTGCTCGATGGATTTAAGAACGGTGCTCGGGAGCCAAGAACACTACTTGCCACGCCTCGCTCGCTGTCTATGTATCGTTGCTCAACCGTCGAAATCCTTTCAATTAAAGGTTCCAGAGCCTTACCATCGACGGTCCTATCACGCATCAGAAAAGCAAGCTTCCGTTTGTTCATCGGCACGGCAATCTGCGCATCTCCATGACGAGGAAACGTAAATATCCAAGTTGTGGCCTGCTCGTCAGTATTTTTCCCATGACCTGAGTCGTGGGTCAGCACGCCACCATAGTGCTCTTCCAGGACAGAAACGGCCGTCCAAATATCGACTCCTACTCTCTTAAGTGGGCGTTTTTTGATGGCAGACAACATCATATGTCTCGATAGGTTTTGAAATTTCAACGACACTACAAAGGCGGCTCGAAAGCGTGTCGCATGCCATCGAGGTGGAATCTCTCAGCGTGCGCCACTACAGACGTGCCTTGATGGCTGAGTGCACGCCTGGCACGTCAATCCTCAGTTGGGCGTCGTCAATGAGAAAAACATCCCTTAAGTCAGCTTTCTCTCGTAGGCTCGACTCGACGATAAGCGAAGGATATGTCCCAACCGAAAGAAGCTTATCGCCCTTTTTGACGAGTAGCGGCACCTCCGTTCCAACACCAACGGAGTTTTCGCAATTGAACCCATCGAGTTCCAACATTTCCCTTAGCGGCCTCAATTCCTTAACCTGCCCTTCGATGGAAGTCTGACGTGGCACCTCGCCATTGATGGCATATCGCAAAAGCTTAGACGCCAGCTTTCTATCTAGCAAAGGCTTTAAGTGTTGATTGTGGAAGTGGTCAAGGCATTCCGTGCATGATGTGTCACACGAGCAACCTTCCAGCAACTCAACAGTTGTATCGAGAATTTTTCCTAGATATTTCTCCGCTAGCTCCGAATACCCCGCGCCTCCGGCTAACGTATCGTAAAGGTAAATATCAAGTACGACATCGTCGTCAGTCCCCGCCTTTGGCAACAACCGGTGCCCAGCTCCGAACTCTGTTGCGTCAAGGTCAAGTTGCGGATGCCTACTCGCTGCCAATCTAAGTGCTTCCGCTATGGAGTACGCGGCACTCTCAAGCGTTCTTACGACCCTCCTTGAAGACAGGTCAGTCACTAGCGGCGACGATATCTGAAGCCGAAGCAAAACCAAGTCAGTATGGAAGTCATACCCGAGAAAGACATGCTCGAAATCCCCAGTACAGTCCGCTGGTGCTTGCTTAGCGTTATAAAGATAAGGGCGCTTATGTTTTCCAACTTGCGGTTTAACACCATCGAAAGCGCTCGCACAGCCGCAGTCAGAACATACAAAAAATCCTCTTGACTCACCTCCCTGAAGTAGACCCTTATTAACCGTAAGCAACCTACGGTCCGCAGCATGGGTGTAAATGAGCCGCTCTCCTGCCGACTTGAATGCGAACTCCTCAGCATTTGTCGGCTGTGGAAACTGTGCCATGGTTGCATAGGTTATGTCTTGCTCTCGGTCTTCCTCCTTCAACTCCTTCGCATTCTCCGGACCAAAGACCTCGGGCGTAATCATCTTCTGCCGGGATAGCTTCTGGCTACACACAGGGCAAAAAGATGGGATTAGACCTTTCGAATGCGGGTCGTAGACAAATGAACAGTCTATACATGCAATCAACTCCTTGGCACCGTCGAACAGCTTTCGAGCTCGGTTCAATTCTCCAAGCGGGGTGCTCGCAAATACTCCTCCCGAGCGGTAAGTTGCTTTGTTTATAACGACAAGGCGTCCAGGTGCATATTCGCTCAGTGCTTGACCGGTCGATTGCTGTGGACGCTGCAACACGCGAATTTCTGGAACACCCCTAGCATTTGCCTCTCGCTTCTCAACCTGGAAGCTACATAATTCAGTCGGGAACGCATAAGTCGGAAGCAGACCGTGAAAGAATAAAAATTCCAAAAAATCCGAGTGTTCATCCGAGGCGTTAGACTCGGCCGAATCGTCTTGCTCGCTGTCGAGCACCTCGATGTCCGCAACCGTCGCGCTTGGAGCCGCGCTCTTTAACTCGAACAATCTCGCGACGAATCGCGTTGAGATATCGGATACCCACTGAACTAACGATTCGGTTGGAATTCCGAGGTCAGGCGGAAGCCATTTGGCAATAGCATCTCGAAGAGGGTACGGTGGCTTGGTGATGCGGTCTTTCACCCATCGCTCAAACGCGGAAAAATTCGGCGATTCGGTCGACGAGCCGTAGAAAAAATCCTGAGTTGCTCCGAGAGATTTTTGCAGAACTGCGCTACCTGCTCCCTGAGACCCGAACTCGTTGAAGAATGTTTGAATCAAATAAGCATGCACGTGCCGTCGTGCGATTTTTGCGTTCCGAACCTTCAATTCCGGCGACCGAGGCGAGCCACGCACCATCGAGCGTGGATTGAGGAAGTAAAAGCTGTCATGAGGACCATTCTGCGAGTATGTGACCACCGAAGACACCGAAGCGCCTCGGCGACCCGCACGGCCTGCTCGTTGTTGATAGTTCTCGCGCTGCGGCGGGACGTTTCTCAGAGCAACCGCCACAAGGGAGCCAATATCAATTCCGACCTCCATCGTCGTGGTGCAGCTTAGAACATCGATAGGCTTGTCCCTGTCATCCAGCAGAATGTCTTGGAAGCGCAACTCGTGCTTCTCCGTTGTGGAATGTACATTTCTATGGTCACGGTTGGACAATTGAGCCGTGTGTTCTTCAACATAAAGGTTTGCAACTTTACCGGTTGGCGACAGTGCCTCGACGACAGGATGGCGCCAATATCCCTTACGCGCTACAAGGTAGCGGTCTTGCTTCGGGTCTGCCTCGCGCACTTCAGTACTTCCACAGTTTAAGCAACGTCCGTTAAACGCAAGGGGCGACAAAGAGCTGCAAGATGAACACTGAAACCATGTCTTATCAAGGTCGACAATCAACTGCAATGAGTTGGGGTTTAAGAAAAGACCGGACCTTTCTACCGCTAGGGCAGTCGACAAACTGGTCTCGATTTTTTTAACTATGGCTTCTGAAAAAATGTCGTGCGCAATAAGGGCATTCCTGAATCGGGAGTAGAATTTTCCCTGCCCTCCCCAATTTAGACGAGGAAATCCGTATGCTTTAGTTCTCGCATATTCTTGGATATCAGCGTCAAATGCAAATTCCGAAAGCATCTCCTCAATCCAGGCGACGCTTAAACTTCGAACCTCCGCTTCAGTGAGGTGTAACTCGGCTAAGGACGCTACAATTTTCTTTAACGCATTCCTGCTTGGCTCCACGTAGCCAACCGTTGTACCTGCCAAAGAGTAATAAGCGCCGCAGAGAAGCTTCAACAAAGCTACCTTATAGCGAAACGGCGGCTGTCCTGGGTCATGTAATTCTTCGAACGCGTCTTCCAAAGTTTCGTAGGACGACTTATATGCTTCTACGTGCGAGTCTAGAGTCTGGCCGTCTGTATCAAACATTGACAAATTTTTATCTGCCAACGTCGCAATGTAAGCCAAGTAGAGACTACTAGTTGTTGGCTTAGCCTCCCGACCAAGCGACGTCAATTCCTTAACTGCCAGTGCCATTGTTTGGCGGAACAGGTCCAATTCCATGTCACGTGGCATGTCGCGCGCTAGTCGCGCGGCCTTTTGACGACCATCCGAGAATATAAGAACCTTCCTGCCTTCATTGGGAAAGCGGTCTGAACGCGTCCTGGCCGCAGGCTGATACTTAATCTGGCCCCGTACGAGCGTCGCGAATGGAGCTTCACCCTTAGTTACATGGTCCATGATTTTCGACGGGTCGTCTTTGGATGCTCGAGTCTTTCTTGAACATGCCGGGCATACGTCGAATGTGATGGATTTTTCGGCAAGCGGGTCCTTATCGGGAAGCCAAACCGACCGAAAGCCTTCTGGGTTTAGCGGGCGCTTTCCCTCCAGGCGCCCTGTCGAGATATGCAGCCAGTACTGTGCCACCCTTATCCCCGGTTGAGGCCTCTCTTCAACGTACATTTCGACTTCGTACAGGCTGCGCTTCGAATCGGGTGTCAATAACCTGTCAGGCTCGTGCCAGACAAACGTCTTCGTTGCGTCAACCCAACCTCTGATAAAGGAAGCGCCGCAGTCTCGATGTGTTAAATATTCAAAAACTCGCCCCTGTCTCGCGCATCCACAAGAAATCAACGGCTTCGTGTGAAACGAACCCAAAATTGTCGGTATGGTATGAGCCAGTCTCTTGCTGCAATCTGGGTCGACGCAAGCGTAGAGCCCAGGAAGGCCTCGGAAGAAGAGATGTAGACGCGCTGGAAGAAGAGGGCGTGCATCTTTATCTCGACGTGCAAATGCACAGAGGGCGAGTAGAGAATCGAGTGCCGACTGAGCTTGAGTCGTAGCGACGTCGGGGAAAATCCCCGCTGTCAGTTCAGCTAGACTCGCGGCGCGTCCCGAGGCAAGCGAGATTAACGTCTGAACTGGGCCAAACGCCCATAGATGCTCGAATAAGTGGTCACGTAACTCCTCTGCCTTGGAGGGGGGGCTCTTCCATCCAAACGCGGAGGAAAGCTCCGACACAGCTCGCAAGGCTACCTCGGGAGTGGTGACGTAAGAGAAGAGTGCTGATTGGTCGAAGCTTCCTAGAACCCGTGTTTGTGCCTCCGATGCAGCGGCCGCCGGCGGACGTTCCTCGGGGGTACCCGTGACAACGAAGAACTGTTGTGCCTCAGATGCCCCTGTTAGGTCCGTCGCGAAGGCCTTGATTTCTTCAACTGCCTGCTCGCCGCTCCCAAGGCTCGCGCTAGTCAAGATAAAGCGTACGCGGTTTCGACCGACATCAAGCCGTGCGACAAGCCTCCGAAGAAGCAGGGCGACCTCTGCGCCGCCAGCGCCACGATACATGTGCGCTTCGTCCAGTACGATAATTAATTCGTTTTGGTCGTCTGCTTTCAGCCAATCCGAGGTCTGCTCGAAGATTCCTCGCTCAATGGGACGCATCAGCATATATTCGAGCATCGAATAGTTGGTCACGAGGATGTCTGGACATTCTCTTTGCATCTCGTCTCGCGTCATCAACTCCCGGTCGCCCGGCTGAGTCTTTAATCGTGCATTCCAGTTTGGTGACGGCGCAAGCTGTCCTTTCGACTTACCTCGAGTTATCGTGCGCTGTCCGATTGCACCTTCCCCGTAGAAGCCAACCATGTCCTTACTAGGCCACCTACCAATGGCCTCCAGTTTCGCTTTGTCCTCTGGGGAGGCTTCGAGCTTGTTAAAAAACTCGTCGAAAAGTGGCGCAATGTGGGTGGCATCCTTCTTCGGGGTTCGAGCCCCTGGATATGGCGTACGCCCGGTATAGCTCCCGAAGCGAACAGGCCGCTCGCGCGGCCCACGAATTGTTTTATTAGCCTCTTCGTTTCCAATCAAACGTCGAATGCGAGCGACTTGGTCATTGACCAGCGCGTTCATCGGATACAACAGTAGTGCTCTGAAGCCCGGCATTGCGGATGACTGAGGCCGCTCTCGATTCTCTATCGCTAGGGCACCAATGATGGGCATTAAGAAACTTTCCGTCTTACCTGAGCCGGTGCCCGTCGCCACTACTAGGTCAGCTCGTCTCTCGCCGAGAAACGCCGTAAGCGCCTCACATTGATGCACATATGGTCTCGGGTATAGGCCAACGCCCTTCAGAGACGAAATTTTGGTTAAGGCGGCTTTTGCTACGGCTGGTATGGCCAGTTGCTCGTAAGCAGGTCCCTGAGCGTATATTGCGGTTGATTCAAGGTACGCTTTTTGGGAGATTACGGATGCCTGGTCTAATAACATCGACCTTTCGGCCACGAGCGCGGCATCCTTGATGTGGTACTGCGCCTCAATGTAGCGCTTTAACTCCCGATGCAGGCCAGATACCGTTTCATGCACGCCCTGGGAACTACCTTGCTCGTCGCTCATTTTCGTCTATTTAGTGTTGGCGGTCAGGCTATAACCCAATACATCAAAAGCCTTCGCCAGAAATGGATATAGTTTCGCGGAAAAATCGTAATACTTTGGCCAAGATGCTTCGCCTTCTGGAATCGGATGCGTCCATCCAAGGTAAAGAATCTTGTCTTCAGGCTCAGGCAGAGGCCACGATAGTGCTAACCGTATGCTGGTGCCAATTACCTCGCATTGCATCGTCGGCCGAGAACCCTCACCGCTGCTCATATACGGTTGCAGCCGTCGGGCTTGCTGCCTTTCTATCCGTGCCACAGAATCAACTACGGCAATGCTTTCGGACGACGCTTTCAAGGCACAAACGTAGTAGTGAAACGACTGGTTGCCAAATATGGACACTTCCCGTCGAGCTAGGCGGCGGCCGAACGGCCCCGCACACCGCGTCGCCGGAACCCAGCGACGTCCGCTCAGCACAAGAAGATTCTCTGCTTCGTCATCCAATGGACCTGTAAGCTTTATCGAGTCCAGGAAGTCTTTGCTCCATGACAGAGCATCTTCTCGGGACAGCCCCAACCAACTTTGCATTGTTTGCTCCGCTACGCATTCAAGCTCCGCCGCTAAGCTGCTTGACCTAGTGAGGATACGAGCACGGCCTGCCTGTTCAAGGTTCTTTCGTATGGCTCGAGGCAACACACGGCCCGCTCCTCCGCCAATGAGTAAAGACGATGTTTCATCGATAGGTAGCAGCCGTGGCGGCGACACCGAATAACCCCCGGTCGGAGACTTCCATATCTCGTGCAGACGTTCCATCGCATCGATTTCGTTGATGATTGAAACGCCATGCGGCCCTTGGTTCAAATCCTTTATAAGAGGCGCGACTCGCCGTCGAATTTCCATCGCTAATTTTTGGTGCGAGACCTCAGTCGGGCCATCCTCTCCATCGAAAATTGATGCGATGTCAACGATGCCACGAATATGCTCTGCAATCAGCGAGACTTTGGTCGCTTCCGAAAATCCTGTGAACTTGAACTCGGCTTCTAGGGTGCCGTAGAGCGATGCGAACGAAATCGGTTCGAATTTCATGGTCTCCCTTACGACTCCCGGGGTAACACTGATTCGATGACCGATTCGTCAAACCAACTGGACTCCATCTTTGTCACCAATTCTCGCAAAACGTCTGTTGGTGTTTCATTTGCTCTTGCCCAGGGAAGCAGCCAATGTCTCAAGAAGTTTTCTGAGTGCCCCTTACCCACAAGCTTGTCCAAACTACGAAGGGCGAGCACAGCATTGCGAGCTGAGCGTTCCCAAAGCTTGGAGGAAAAACCAAAGCTTGAAAGTGAGCGAATGACCTGTTCGACGTCTTCGTCCGTCTTCGCAGGCTCAATGAGTTCTGTCCAACTCACAGAATTCAGTCGTCCCGTCGTTATCGTAGCGTGCTTGTTTGCTCGGCCCCAGATGACCGTGTCGGAATCTACAACAGGGCCAAGACAACATAACTCTGGACCAGCAGGCAAAATTCCTGAGCCGTTTGCGAACGTCGCCAAGAGCGGAATTTCTGAGAGAGAACTTCGTATCCCCAGTTGGCTTTTGGCAACAGAGTTTGCAAGCCTGTCCCCGTATATCTCGAAGGCCGACTTATTGACACCAACTACCGCGATACACCCAACGAACGAAGGGTCATCGTTCAACTGGGCAAGCACGAAGTCCGTTTCTGAGCCGTCTTGCAAACCGAGTGGCACCCGCCAGAAGAGCGTTCCGTTAGCACTTAGCGCTGTAGAGACTGCCTCTACCATCAACTCAGCGAAGGAGCCGGTGAATTGAACCAGTTGACCCGTCACTACGCCTGTCAGCACGGTTGCTGCAACGAGCACGGCGTCGACCTTACGCACTCCGATAGCCGTCAAATTTCTGGTAAGTACACTATGTGCGGACTTGGCATCATGGAACAGCGTGAGTGGTAATTCTGCTCGCCCCTGAGTAAGCCCATCTAACTTGTAGCGGATATTGGGATATCTGGTTTGCGTGGTATCCACCGGCGTTAGAGCACGACTCGCTGGAGAATCGGTCGAGGTAACTGTAGCTTCTTGTAGTGATGCAACAGCGCTTTCCATACGACGAACGGCTTCTGAATTGGACCCGACATCTGCAATGATTATTTCGGCCCTTTCCGTGGCATCATCAAACTTTATCTTAAGCACGTCTACGGTGTTGGACAGGTCCGTTTCTAATTTTCGAAGGTTCTGCTCGAAAACACGGGACGCTTCGTCGCTTTGCAAATGAGCACTTTTTTGAGCCAACTTCATTTTGCTAAGCTCAGACATGAGCTCGGCTACGTGAGCATGGAGTTCTTCTGTGGTGCGATGAAGGGACTCGCTTTGAGTTCGAATGACATTCATCGAATCCCGCAGTTCCGCGATGTCGTTCTCTCGAGATGCAAACTGCCTTTTCAGTGAATCCAGCTCTACTGGTATCTTTGCGGCTTTTTTCGCCTCTTCAAGCGCGACGCGCGTTGGCATCCCAGCAATATCGGATTTTATGCTTTCCGTCATTGCAAACGGACTGAAAAGCAAGAGTCGCTCGACGTCTTCGCGACAGACGCTGAAATTGTTCTCAGGAACGAGGCTTCGCAGGAACGAAGTGAGTGCCTCGTGTTCATTGCTTATCTGCTCGCCGGTTGGCTCGGGAAACTGCAGCGGAAATTGATGCTTACCCCACCCCAACCAAGCAAAGCTGAGTGCGGTCCACTCTGCAGTGTGAGATTTGGAATTTGCATCGGGCACTTGAGTAAGTGCAGACACAAGCCTTCGCCCTTTTTCCTTTAATCCAAGGTCATTGTCTGGCCGAAATCCTGGAATAGTTTTGATACAAGCGTACGCTTTTTTCCTGTCCGCAGCAGGAACCTCAGCTAAGAATTCGGAGATAATCTTATTGCCAAGTTCTGCAATCCGAGTCTTGGCATTTTTAGAGTACGCCCACGTGACCTGCGGTTCTCTTGCATTCATTTTTCAATCCCATCAACATAGCGGGCGACTTCGCGCTCAAGATATCGTGTTATTGCACTGCCGCCTTTTTTTGAATGACACCGTTGAAACGACCGAACAAGTTGAAAATCAGTCATGCGTGCATCTGGACGTGGCCAGACCAGAGCTTTCTCAAACTGAAAGAGGTGCTTCTTCAACAATGTACGAACTCGCTCTGGTAACTCGTTTGAAGCGACAGCCTTTTTGGTTTCCGGCTCTGCTGGCAACGAGACATAACCTAAAGCTGCAAAATCAATGACAATCTCAGCGTCGGGCTTACGGACTGCGTCGACTAACCGAGCTACTGCTTCGGCATCCGAATGAAATCCGTTTTTTCGGCCGGCGATGCGCTTGTCTGAAGCAAACACGGCAAATTCAAAAACGGTATTTCTATGCCTGACGCGGACCCTCCCTTGCGCGGAACGTGGGATTGACAGGAAATCTAGGTTGGCGTCACCTCGCCTAATATCCATGAACGCCTGTAAGGCGTTTTGGCCGTGTAAGGCCACTGATGCGACGTGTCCTGCTGTCGATGTCGTTTTCAGCACCGCCGAGGCGTTAAGAGCATGCCAAGGCGTCGAGCTCGGAAGGGAAAACTCGACGTCCAGCCTCGCCCCGAATGCGCCTTGTGTCAAAAAACGAGCCGTCGGTTTTCCTTCCGACTCGTATCGAAAGAACGCACGCCTTCCCGGAACGCCCAGGGCTACACGTTCGTCCTCGTCACAGCGGACGAAAACATTCGCGGGCTGATTAGCATCCACCTCATCCAGCGCAATAACAATCGCGTTATCTCGAACGCTCTGAATTGACTGGCTTGTGATTCTGTTTAATATCGGCGGCCAGACCTGAACGATATTTGGAATCTTGTTTTCGGCAATAAGTTGGAGATTAGCTCGAATCCATTCAATATCTGTTGGCGACAACAGACTCGGCACGAACACGAGCGCTGCTGAAAATTCACCCCTTTTTTCTAAAGGTTCGCTTTCCCATTCGTCTGGAAAATTCACGTCGGCGTTGCTGTCTTGCCAAACGACTACGTATGTCCTGCCGCCCTCGATTTTTTCCGCGCGATAAAATAGAGCGTGGCCAGCCCTTCCAACCGCAGTGAACGCAGTCATTCCGGCACGGCGTATTCCCTCGCAGGTTCGACCGTCAAATATGCGAGCCTGGCTCTCAGGTGGGGAAACGGATAATACGCAGTAAGGCGATTGCTGTGGTTCAGCAATTACGGGGTAACTCGAGCCTCGATTGCCGGCTAAGTCGACTTCGGTTTCGCGGCCGCCGACATCAATTAAAATGCGGCCTTCGGAGATGTCCTTTACGCCGAGGTTGAGCTCGAGCCCCCATGACATGGGCCGCATTTTTAGGTGCAAGCGCAGCCCAAGCCTAAGCTGCCCGACGCGGCTGAAGTTGTCGTGATGTAGCAGATGCGGGGCACCCGTCTTGTAGAGCGATTGAACATAGAGCTCACATTCTTCCCGCGCGGCGCCGTGCTTATGAGCAAAGTGAGCAGCCCGTACGAATCCCGCTTTTAAATGAACCGGTTCATAGCATTTTGGACAGATGTAGGCCGCAAAGGGGGCACTTCTCGCGGCCATGGCGCCAATAAATTTACGCGTCCATCTATCAAGTGCGGCGTCCAATTTGCTGCCCCCCCCGGAGTTCTCTCATTTTTTTGGACGCCTGTATTTTCAAGCGGCCCTTATATCTGTATCTTTTTGTCTTTGCCGGTATGAGGCATGTATTAGCTCTGGAAGCTGTGCAGAATCCCAGGCGTTAAATTCCGGTCGAGTCAATGCTCGTCTGCCTATCCACCTTTCGACGGCAAGCTCCCCGATTTCATCGACGGACAGCAGCCTCCGGATATCTGGGCGACCTCGTCCAGTGTTGAGTATTTTAGTCGCGTTGTCGGCCAAAAGCGATATGAATACTTCACGCTGTATCCCGTGCTTGAGCAGGTCACCTTTGAATCCCAGCGTTTTCAATGCAGAACGGAGAGTCCTAATTCTCCAATTAGGTCCCTCCCCAAATGCGTGTAAATCAGGAGACGCCTCTCCTGAATCGCGGAGATAGTCTCTCATGTCTGCGAAGAGAGCGTCAGGAACATGGAAATGGCCCCAACCGCCACTATAGCCCACGCTCTGAAAATAAGTTACACCATTCAACTTCAAGCGGTTATAGATTGAAGAGCGGCCCATAGAAGATGACGTCGTCACCGCGAGTAGTCGTGCGCCCTTTTGCTCACCGGAAATAATACCTGTGGAACCACCGTATTGACGTTGAAAATCTTTGTAAACATCTGTGCTTCGAATAAGACACGCAATCATCTTGCCGCCGAGCAGCATGTTGTATGGAGGTACAGCGCCGAGGACGTACGCATCCATCAAATTTACGAGCCTAGCTGCGCGGTCCTTGCCGGACCATCCGACGCTGTTGTCTCGAACAGACAAGTTGAACACCGGGTCCCCGATAGCGAAGATACCTATCAGCTTTTCGTTTGAGTCGTCCCAGACGAGATAACGCATGCGACGTCCAAAGCCGTTCGAGACCGGTACCGACCACGTTAGAGTGGCGAGTCTAAATAGGTCTCCTTGCCACGTCCCGCTTTCCACTCGTTCAATCCTGATTCGGATGTTTGCGGGGTCAACTTGGTTGCCTGACGCGAAATGTCGGTGCAGCCTTGGCAGTTTTGTCGAGATAAATTCGCGCTGAGTCTTCAGGATAGCCGCGCGTTGTGGAGCGTGGAGCTGCCGAATCGTGTCCTTTCCAGCGTCCTGCAGCAAAAGATTGCCATTCTGTGAGCGCGTATAGCCGAGAGAGGCAAGGTGTCGACGCAGTCTTCGTTTGAGCTGGGCTTCTCTAATGTTCAGCTCGAGCAATTTAGTCATTGTCCCAATTGCGCAATATAGGTTGGTTTTGTTGCGACGCTCCTGCTTGGAACGAGGCGGTCTCGAACGACGTTAGCGCCCGCTCGTCGGCATTTGAGACAGCCGACAGACTACGTATTGTAATTGCTGCTGCTTAAAAGCCGTTCTTGGTTCCCACAGCGCAAAGGTGCGCGCGTCAACTATCGCTGAAAGTAAGGTCGTATCATAGCGGCCGCGCTCCGCACCTTGAAATGCGCGAACGCCTTCGGCGGGCCCTCGACAGGATGCAATGCGCACAATCTCTCTTGGACTCGCTTAAAGGAGAAAGAGTAGTGGCATGAGCCGATGGGGTGGAGGATGGGTTGTCGATGCGGACAGCGGTTGAATTGTTGGCACGAGATTGGCCGGAGGACTACCCGGTCGGGGCAGTGGAGTGGCTTCTCGTCCGGAATTGATAAATTCGTACCTGGCGTTGCCTAGAACCGCCGTCGGGTCGCAAAAAAGAGACACTGGCAGTGCCTCCAGCGTCCCTCTTTAATAGTTTCTCTTACGTCGAACGCCATAAGGCTTTTCCCTCGAAGCCCGCCGCGTAGACAGAACTACCGCACTACTGCGTAACAAACTTAATTCATCTCAGCAAAGCGCAGACTGCTAGGTAGTCGGCAACATCCACCGTCTGCGACTTCGCCAGACTCCGCGATTTCTCGACCTTTTAGTTTCGGTTAGCCGTTGTCACGCGGGCGTTTCGGGGTAAATTTTTGTCACTTTTAACCGAAACTGATAGCGGACATTAACCAAAACTAATCGTGCTCTCCACACACCCGCCTCAGTCCCGCACTCTCCCTCCACCGTCACCGACTTCGCAAATTTCCACGTTTTGTCGACGGCTCACCGCAGGCGAAAACCCCAGTCCAGCGAATGCGACATCAGTTGGCGAACCCACCAACCCGTGACTTTCGCCGAGAACGAGAAAACGAGCGCCACAGCAACACCGTGGCCCGGGTGCCTGCGGGTGTGACATCAGTTAGGTACCTTCACCCGAGCTATCAGAGCGCATCCAACAATAAAAATCTCAATGGATGCTTCCCAAAATCTCAGGTTATGCCTCCAGCTACAGCCACCATCAAACATCGATATTCCCCGCCCGCAACGCGTTCGATTCAATAAACGCGCGACGCGGTTCAACGTCATCACCCATCAGCGTCGTGAAGATGCCATCGGCTGCAATCGCATCCTCAATCTGAACCCGCAACAAACGGCGCACGGTCGGGTCCATCGTCGTTTCCCACAACTGCGACGGGTTCATCTCGCCCAGGCCTTTATACCGCTGCTTGGTCACATTACGCTCGGCATCCGCGATCAACCACTTCATCGCGCTCTTGAAGTCGGTCACCGCCATTGAACGCTCGCCGCGCTTGATCACGGCACCCGGCCCGATCAAACCCTTGAACGTATTTGCGGTCGTCTGCAATTGCTTGTAATCCGCGGTCAACTGGAAGTCTTCATCGATTACCGACGTCTTCACATTCCCATGATGCCGGCGATTAATATGCAACGACCGAACCTCGCGCACCGTGTCATAAGCCGGCTCAACCGACACTTCCGGCTTCAACGGATCGGCCCTTAAGGCGGCCTGCAAAGCGGCAGCCGAAGCCACGGTGGATTCTTGCGTCGACAGATCCAGCTCGATGCCATCCATCACCGCGCCAAGCGCATTGACGTCGTAGAACCGGCTGAGACGATCCACGACCGCTTGTGCGAGCAGATAAGCGCGCGCCAACTCACCTAAAGCGTCGCCGGTAATCGGCGTGGCGCCTTCAGCCGCAGTCAGCTCCGAACCCTGCAGTGCCAGCTTCAACATATGCTGATTGAGTTCGTGCGTGTCCTTCAGATACCGTTCGTCCTTGCCCGCCTTGATCTTGTAAAGCGGCGGTTGCGCGATATAGATAAACCCGCGCTCCACAATCTCCGGCATTTGCCGATAAAAGAACGTCAACAGCAGCGTACGAATGTGCGCACCGTCCACGTCCGCATCGGTCATGATGATGATGCGGTGATAGCGCAGCTTCTCGAGGTTGTAATCGTCCTTGCCAAGCCCGGTTCCGAGCGCCGTGACCAGCGTGACGATCTGCTCCGATGAAATGAGCTTGTCGAAACGCGCGCGTTCCACGTTCAGCACCTTGCCACGCAGCGGCAAAATAGCCTGGAACTTCCGGTCACGCCCTTGCTTCGCCGATCCACCTGCCGAGTCACCCTCCACGATATAAATCTCGGACTTCGCCGGATCCTTTTCCTGACAATCGGCCAGCTTGCCCGGCAAACCAACGCCGTCCAGCACGCCTTTACGCCGCGTCATTTCGCGCGCTTTACGTGCGGCGTCGCGCGCCCGCGCGGCATCGATAATCTTGTTCGTGATGATCTTCGCGTCGATAGGCGTTTCCTGCAGGAACTCCTCCAGCGCCTTCGCGACCACGTCTTCCACCGGCGCGCGCACTTCCGACGACACCAGCTTGTCCTTCGTCTGCGAGCTGAATTTCGGCTCCGGCACCTTCACGGACAACACGCACGACAAGCCTTCGCGCATGTCGTCGCCGCTCGTCTCGATCTTCGCTTTCTTCGCGATATCGTGGTCGGTGATGTACTTGTTCAGCACCCGCGTCATGGCCGCGCGCAAGCCGGTCAAGTGCGTGCCGCCGTCGCGCTGCGGAATGTTGTTCGTGAAGCACAGCACGCTTTCGTTGTAGCTGTCGTTCCACTGCATGGCCACTTCGACCGTGACGTTGTCCTTCTCGCCAATCGCGTGGAACACGTTCGGATGCAGCACTTGCTTTGCTTTGTTGATGTATTCCACAAAGCCCTTCACGCCGCCGATAAACGCGAAATCGTCTTCCTTGCCATCACGCTGGTCGGTCAAGCGAATCCGCACGCCGTTATTCAGGAACGACAGTTCGCGCATACGCTTGGCGAGGATGTCGTAGTGAAACTCCACGTTGCCGAAGATGGTCACGTCGGGCATGAAATGCACTTCGGTGCCGCGATTTTCCGTGTCGCCTACAACTGGCATGGGCGAGTACGTAATGCCGTCTTCCGTCACGAGTTCGCGGTTCTGCACCACGCCCTGGCGGAATTCCATGAAGTGTTTCTTACCGTCGCGGCGCACGGTGAGGCGCAGCCATTCGGACAGGCCGTTCACGCACGACACGCCCACGCCGTGCAAACCGCCCGACACCTTGTAGCTGTTCTGGTCGAACTTGCCGCCCGCGTGCAGCTCGGTCATCACGATCTCGGCGGCGCTGCGCTTCGGATCGTGCTTGTCGTCGAGCTTCAGACCGGTCGGCACGCCGCGGCCGTTATCGGTCACGGAGATGGAGTTGTCCGCGTGAATGGTGACGTGGATGTCGTTGCAATGGCCGGCGAGCGCTTCGTCGATGGAGTTGTCCAGCACTTCGAAAACGAGGTGGTGCAGACCCGTGCCATCCGACGTATCGCCGATATACATACCCGGCCTCTTGCGGACCGCCTCCAGACCCTCGAGGATCTGAATGGAGGATGCGCCATAAGCGTTGTCGGGTTGCGAAATTGGGTTTTCAGTCATGGGTTTTTTTCCGGTTCTGCG
>Ga0153932_1000102_pt1 | contig 47559 bp, 46 predicted proteins | sample TSNJ016MetaG_FD_102273 | JGI IMG/M metagenome (GOLD analysis project Ga0153932, IMG submission 102273) | Attine ant fungus gardens microbial communities from New Jersey, USA - TSNJ016 MetaG | ecosystem: Host-associated > Fungi > Mycelium > Unclassified | place: USA: New Jersey, Wharton State...
TCGGGAAGGACATAAAAATTCGCCTGAAAAAGAATTGCAAAAAACGCAGCGTCCTCATGCGGCCACTCCCGTCTGGCGGGCCGCTCGTTTGTCTGGACACGTCGATCTTTTATAGCACATCGAAGTGGTGGGTTCACGGCGATTCAGGGTAAGGGCGCAGCACCTGGGTCAATCGACCTGTCGTGCAGCGCCGCACGAATTCTGCCGAAAACCCTGCTGCGGCTCGCATGGCATTCATGTCTCAATAATAGACCTACGAAACCCCGCTGCGCCAAAAATCGCGAGGAAAATTCAAGCGAATGTCACGAACTGGCATCCCCGCAACAGTGCGGGCACTAAACAAAAAGCCCGCGGCAAGCATCGCGGGCTTTTATGTATCACGCCTGAATCAATCGTGGATGTGAGTGGCAGGTTCCACCTCAAACGCGCGGCGTACCCTTGAGCGAGTCGCGGATCTCGCGCAGCAGGAGCACGTCTTCAGGCGTTGCAGGCGCTGGCGCGGGCGCTTCATTCTTGCGCAGGCTGTTGATGAACTTGACCATCAGGAAAATGATGAACGCCAGGATGATGAAGTTGATCAGTACCGTAATGAACGACCCGTATCCAAATACGGCGACGCCTGCAGTCTGCAAATCCTTGTACGAGCCGGGATTACCCTTGAACGACGGTGGAATCTCGCCCAGCTTGATGAACAAATTGGAGAAGTCCAGCCCGCCGGTCGCCAGTCCGACGACCGGCATGATCAGATCCTTCACGATCGAATTGACAATGGTCGAAAACGCGCCGCCGATAATCACACCGACCGCCAGATCCATTACGTTGCCTTTTAAGGCGAAGGCCTTGAATTCCTGAACCATGCTCATGCGTCGCTTCCTCCGTAAATAGTTCACAAGAATCGGCAGCAAAGGATGTGCCATTGAATCAAATCCATAAACGAATGGCCGAAACGCCGCAGAAGCTGGAGTCGTTCTGATCGGGCGACCATTCATTGAAACGGATAATGACAATGATATCGAATCGGTTGCAATTCCGTCCCCGGTTTTTTGTGAGATAGGAGCTGAACAAGCTGTCGAGCCAATCGTCAGGATTTTTCCGGGGGCGCCGCCTTTACGCGTCCCGCGGCGATCGCCTGCACGAAGGCTGCGTGATCGTCGACGGTCTGCGCGCCGTAGCGCTCGGCCCATTGCGCGTATGCGGCGTCCAGCCGCTCCGAGCTGCCGCAATACCCCGCGATCAACGCGGCATCTCCCGTGCGGGCATGGGCGCGTGCCAGCAACAGGCCCAGGCACCAAGCGTAAAAGTCCAACGTCGCGCCATGCAGCCAGTCGACGGGAATCGAGCCGCGCATGTTTTTCATCTGTCGGACATAAAAGTCGCGCCCCGAGATCGTCGTCCATCCAAGCAACGGGTCCGATGAACTTTGCAGCAGGCGCTGCCCGTGCACGACGCGCCGGCCCTGGTGATTGAAAGGTTCTGGCATCGCCGGCATGAATGGCGCGGCGGCCGGCACGATGCCTTCCTTTACCTGCATGAACAGCGGGTCGCCATGTGCGCGCCCGAGCAGCAGCAACAAATACGCACGCGTACCGACGCTGCCCACCCCGACTACCCGATGCGCGACATCGGCCACGTCGTAGCGCTCGAGCATCGTGCGCCACTCGCCGGCGATGGTCTGCGTGTATCCCCGCAATCCTTCGATCACATGGTTCGTCTCAGCTTTGTCGAGACGCGTGAGAATGGGCGGGTCCTCGCGAAAGCGCCAGCTTTTGCCCGCGGGCTCGGCAACCCGCGCGAGCATGGTCGCGTGACTGCGCTTGGTCGCCCGCTCGACGGCCTTCGTGATCGTTGCTTTTTCGGCCGAATCAAGCGCGACGGGCGCCTCGATATGCAGCACGCTCGCATAAGAGCGCATTTGCCAGAGGTCGTAGGCGGGTACTTGCCATAGCGTGGACATCGTTGTCCGATAACCCGCGCAGGCCGAGCGCACGGCGCGCTCGCGGCCGCTGGCATCGACGCCGTTTTCCCGCGCTGCCACGTTGATGCTGGCAGTCAGCCGCTTCAGATCCCATTCCCAGGGCGCGACGATGGTTTCATCGAAGTCATTCAGGTCGAAGACCACGTCTTGCCGCGGCGTGCGGAAAAGGCCGAAATTGTTGAGATGCGCGTCGCCATCGATCATCACGTGATGCCCGATAGACGGCGTTCGCGCCAGATCCCACGCCATCACGCTTGCCGCGCCCCGCAGGAACGCAAACGGAGAAACGGCCATGCGCGCCATTCTCAGCGGCACGAGGCGTTCCTGTCTGCCTGCGTTGTTTGCGAGCACGCGTTCGACCGGATCGGGCCGGTCGTGCTCCGGTTGCCACGCAGCGTGGGCATCAAAGGGAGTGGTGTCGCGCAACGATCGGCCGAGCGCGCGGCTCTCCTCGGCGCTGCCATGGGAAGTGCCGGCTGGCGTTGACTTGACGGAGAGGGGGCGAGTGGGCAAGGGAAAGCCTCTGGATCAATGATGGACAAATGACGTGGCGGTGTTGAGTTCCGTCGCAGGCAAGCCGCGAGCAGGATGCGCGCCAACCTTGCTGGAAAATGCGATCGACAACAGGCACGCAACCTGCTCTTGATTTCTGCCCGTCGAAACACTGAGCGATGCATTTTGCACCTTGACTGATTCAGATCCCCGCGGATCCCGGACTCAGGCGGCGCGCATCAACTACTGACAGCATTACCCAAATACCTGGACACCCGCATACATGGCTCACGATATCCGCATTGCCGAAGGTTCGCCATTTCCGCTAGGCGCGACCTGGGACGGCGAGGGCGTCAATTTCGCGCTGTTCTCCGCGAACGCCTCGAAAGTCGAACTCTGCCTCTTCGATAAAGACGGCGAAAAGGAACTCGAGCGCATCGAATTGCCCGAATACACCGATGAAGTTTTCCACGTTTATCTGTTCGGCCTGAAACCGGGCGCGGTCTATGGTTATCGCGTTCACGGTCCGTACGAACCGGAAAACGGCCATCGTTTCAACCCGAACAAGCTCCTGCTCGATCCGTACGCGAAGGCGCACGTGGGCGAGCTGAAATGGGACCCGGCGGTCTTCGGCTACACGCTCGACGACGACGGCGAAGACCTGAGCTTCGATGAACGCGACAGCGCGCCGTTCATGCAAAAGTGCCAGGTCGTCGACCAGAGCTTTTCGTGGGTCAATCCGACGCGCGTTCGCGTGCCCTGGGAACAGACCATCTTCTACGAAACCCACGTGCGCGGTTATACGAAACGCCATCCCGCCGTGCCGGAACATTTGCGCGGAACGTTCGAAGGGCTCGGCACGAAGGAAGTCATCGAACACATCAAGGGCTTGGGTGTGACATCGGTCGAACTCCTGCCCATCCACGCGTTCGTGAACGACAGCCACCTCACCGACAAGGGTCTTACCAACTACTGGGGCTACAACACCATCGGTTTTTTTGCCGCCGATCCGCGCTTTTTTGCGCAGGGTCCGGGCGCTATTTCCGAGCTCAAGCAGATGATCGACCGCTTCCACGAAGCGGGACTCGAGGTGATCCTGGACGTCGTGTACAACCACACGGCCGAAGGCAATGAACGCGGGCCGACGCTCTCTTTCAAGGGTATCGACAACGCTTCGTATTATCGCTTGCCGGATGACAAGCGCTACTACATCAACGATACCGGCACGGGCAACACGCTTAACCTGTCGCATCCGCGCGTGCTGCAGATGGTCACCGACAGCTTGCGCTACTGGGTGACGGAGATGAACGTCGATGGTTTCCGTTTCGATCTGGCGACCATACTCGGCCGTGAACCCTACGGTTTCGATGAAGGCGGCGGTTTCCTCGACAGTTGCCGTCAGGACCCGATTCTCTCGAGCGTGAAGCTGATCGCCGAACCGTGGGACTGCGGTCCGGGCGGATACCAGGTCGGCGGTTTTCCGCCGGGCTGGGCCGAGTGGAACGACAAGTTCCGCGATACCGTTCGCGAGTTCTGGAAGGGCGAAGAGGGCGTCGCGGCGGAACTCGCCACGCGCATCACGGGTTCGGGCGACAAGTTCAACCACCGTGGGCGTCGCCCGTGGGCAAGCGTCAACTTCATCACCGCGCACGATGGCTTCACGTTAAACGATCTCGTTTCGTACAACGAGAAGCACAACGAGGCGAACGGCGAAGACAACAAAGACGGAAGCTCGGATAACCGCTCATGGAATTGCGGCGCCGAAGGCCCGACCGATGACCCCGAAATCCGCGCACTGCGTGAACGCCAGAAACGCAACATGCTGGCGACGCTGCTGTTCTCGCAGGGCACGCCCATGATCCTCGCGGGCGACGAATTCGGCCGCACGCAGCAGGGCAATAACAACGCGTATTGCCAGGACGACGACATAAGCTGGGTCAACTGGGATATCGACGAAGACGGCCGCGCCTTGAACGACTTCGTGCGCAAGCTCACGACCTTGCGTCACACCTTGCCGGTGCTGCGCCGGGGCCGTTTCCTGACGGGCGAGTTCCACGAAGACCTGCAGGTCGCAGACGTCAAATGGTTCAGCCCATCGGGCGATGAACTAACACCCGAGCAATGGGACGATCCGGCAATGCGCTGCTTCGGCCTGGTTATCGATGGCCGGGCCCAGGCGACCGGTATTCGCCGCCCGGCATCGGATGCGACGTTGTTGCTGGTTGTCAACGCGCATCACGATGTCGTGGATTACACGCTGCCCGAAATCCCGGGGAGCGACCAGTGGAGCTGCCTGATCGATACCAATGCGCCGATCCGCGAAGAACTCGAGGACTTCGATTCAGGCGGCGTGTATCAGGTGACGGGCCGTTCGCTCCTGCTGTTCGCGTTGCATGCTCGCGGTGCTACGAAGCGGATTTTCAAGCGCCTCGAAGAAGCGTTGACGGATGAGGTCGAGCCGGAAGGCGGCAATACGATCTGAAGCCGCGCCGCCTGGGTTTTGAGACAGGCGGATCGCAACGGCTATCATGCGGGTCATGAACCCTTTGAAGCCGTTGCGACCCAGTTTGATCTTTCCACTAATACCGCGCGACTTTCAACGCGCCCGTAAAACATGATGCTGGCGACGCTGCTGCACGTCGCCGGTTGGGACCAACTCGAACGGATCTGGGAATTCGTCGTGGGGTTTTTCAAGTTCTTGTGGGCGTTGCTGAGGTTCCTCGGCGGCGGATAAAATAAAAGCGCGGGACGATTTGCATCGTCCCGCGCTTTTTGTCTGGCGCGCTGCATTTAGCTTAGCTGTTGTTATCCCAGTTGCCCGAATCGTTGCTGCCGAGATCCACGCCGCCGCCATCGCTCCAGTCGTTGGAGCCATTGCCGAAGTCAAGGCCGCCGCCGTTGTTGCCACCACCTCGGCGACGCAATTCGTCGTCCACGTCCACCGGCACGTCGCGTTCGATCACGCGTTCCCGGCCGCCGCCGGACAGCGCTTCACCAAGCAGGACGCCGCCCAGCAGTCCGCCCAGTCCGCCGCCAAAACCGCCGCCGCCTTGCTGAATGACAACCGGCGGCTGTTGCTGCGGATAAGGCGAATAGGGCGGCTGTCCCGGCGGCGTGCGCCCGAAGCGCTCCGCTTCCTGCGCATAGACCGACTGGTTGTCGTTGACGTTCGCCGCGGGCGCTGCTGCACGCGGATCAGGGCGTCCCTCCGAACGTGCCCTGACGCTGTCGATCTGACTCGCCAAATCCTCGATCGCATAGGGCGGCACGGGATTCTTAGAATTGGACAGCGCTTCGACCATCTGTCGCAATTGCGTCTCGATGCCTTCCACTTCCTTCAGCATCGCTTCGTGACCCGGTTGCGTCGATAAACGCACGTCAAGCTTGAGCGAGCGGACATCGTTTAGCAGTTCGGTCGCGCGTTTGAGTTGCGTGCGGCGATCGGTATCGGCCTGACCGTCTTCGTTCGAGCGCGCGCGTTTCAGACCCCATCGCAGCACCAGCGCAATGCCGGCCACCACGACCGCGAGCAACACCCACATTCCCATGGACGGGCCGTGTTTTTCAGGTGCTGCAACCGCGCCCTGGTTAAACGGATTGCGCGTCACCGATGTCACCGCATTACCCGTGGACCGCTCGTTCGTCTGCCCACCCGAATTGGATGATGAATTCACGCGGTTCGCGTCAGAGCGAATCCGCGCTTCCATCGCGTTGAAGCGCGACGGGTCGGTGAACTTGATCGCGGGGTCCAGCGTCTTCGCCTGCTGGATCTGGGCGAGCGCATCGGCTGGACGGCCTTCGCGGTCCAGCACCTGCGCATACAGATAATGCGCCTTGGCATTGTTCGGATGCGCCTGGATCACTTCGTTCAACTGGGAGTCGGCCTGAGCCCAGTTGCCTTGCGTCATCGACTGCTCGATCTGGCCGGCGCTCGGTACGGCGAACGCCGCAGCCGACACCAGCATCAGCGATGCAGCCACTGCCATCACATATTTTTTCATCAGCGGACCGGGGCGTTCGCACCCGTCTCCATTTCGTGCGACATGTCGATGCAATATCCAGTGTTGCCCGCAGCGGACTCGATGATTTCACCGGCCGCTGCGTCCTGAAGGGTGTTCGATACCCTTCGTCAAACCGGCGCAAGTTTCGCGCCGCTACTTCCTGGTCACTGCGCTGGCGTGTTCATCTGCTTCTTCAACGCTTCAAGGCGATCTTCCACCGATGGTCCACGCGTGAGAGCTGCGAGTTTGTCTTCAAGCGCCTTGCCGCTCTTCTGATCGGCAGAGTTCAGCCGGGCATCGGAACGCGCATTCGATAGCTGAACCTTGTCTTCGAGCTTCTGAAAGTCTTCTGACAGGTTCTTCCCGCCGATACCGCCCAGCGCCGTAGCGGCCACGTCTTTCGCAGTCGCAATCTCCTGCTTCGCCTGCAAAATGTTCGAGCGCGAATTGAGCTCGTTGCGGCGCTGGCGCATGTCGTTGATTTGCTGCTTGAGATGATCCGTCGATGGCACCAGCGTCGTCAATTCGGCAGCCAGTGCGTCGCGTTCGGATTCGGCGTTGGCTTGCGCGCTCAGCGCTTCACGTGCAAGCGCTTCGTCGCCGCTTTGCAGCGCGCGCTTCGCGCCTTCCTCGTACTTCCTGGCCTTTTCGGCGGCGACATCGCGCTTGCTTTGCTGCGTGGCGACCTGCGCCTCGATTTCGATCAGCGAGTTCTCGGCTTTCGCGATGCTGTCGTCGAGTTCGCGCACGATCTGACGAGCGTCTCGCGACGGGTCCTGCACGGTGTCGGCGGCGTCGTTCAACAGGCCCTTGACGGTGCGCGAGATGGAATCCAAAAGCGACATGAGTTTCCTCCTGAAAATTGATTCGGCTGCTTCGGGACGGGTCCCTCAGCGAGCCGTGCTGCAACGTTCAACATCTGTTGAACGCATGCTTAAAGTTGCTCTAACGCAGCGCTCGTTGCGCCACGCGTCGGGTAGGTCGGGCCGGGCGCGGTAATTGCAAGCTCGCCGATACACTTTGTTGCGAGCTTTTTTGCACCGGACAATGCCGGGTTTTCGTCTTTGCATCCGGGCCGGTGCATTAAACCATGCATCGGCTTAAACCGGACTTAACAGGCACCGCATCCACTACGGTACACCTTGCGCCCGAGTCCGGAAAATCACATATCTTTCACGCTTTGCTCAACGTACCGGAATGCTCATGTCAAAGACGTTAGTTGTTGCTTTTGTGGCCACCGCCGTCGTGTTCCTGATCCTCGATGCCATCTGGCTCGGCGTGGTTTCGCGAAATATCTATCAGCGTGAAATAGGTGACTTGCTGCTGCCTAAACCGAACTTCGGCGCTGCGGCCATCTTCTACGTGATTTATATAGTCGGCCTGGTTTATTTTTGTGTCGTGCCGGGCGTAGCCGAAGAGAGCGTCATGCGCGGACTGATCAGCGGCGCGTTGTTCGGGATCGTTGCATACGCCACGTACGACCTGACGAATCTCGCGACGCTCAAGGGCTGGAGCACGTCGCTTGTTTTCATCGATATTGCGTGGGGCGCCGTTGCCAGCGCAATCGCATGTGCGATCGCTGTGGCGGTGACTACGCGAGTGGTATCGGCGAGTTGAAACGCCTTTAATCAGGAATGCCCCGAGAGCGACGCGTCTTCATCCGAAGCGTCCGATGCAGACGTGTCCGGTAAAGCCAGATCCTCCGCCTTTTCCGCCGCCAGCGTCCGTTTGCTTGCTTCCCGGGCGACTTGTGCGGCGTCCCGCGCCTCGCGAGCGGCGGCGCGTTCGGCGACTTGCCTGAGCGCGACATTCAGCGGATCGGGCGTCTTCGGCGCACGCAGTTTGTCGACGAGGCCCGCGACCTTGACCTGCTCGCTGGTCGCATTGAAGCTGAGAACAGCGCGTCGCATGAGTTCGCTGACACTGATGCCGAGACCGTCGGCGGTGCTGGTGATCGCGAGTTTCTGCGCGGGGGTCACAAATACGACGATGCGTTCGCTGGGTTTGGTAGTCATGAGCGCCTCACATGCTGGGGCCACGCAAGCGCGGCCGGTCGACGTCCGTCAGCGGCACAACAGGCGACGCGTCCAATATGCGCCGCAGTCGCGGAGTCAGGCAAAATCGCGCAATCAATGCATCCATCATATCGTTTTGGCGCGGCTGCGTGCTTGTGCGCGTGCATGAACGCAGCGTGTGCGAGACAGGTATGAAAGCGTAGAGGTATCAACGACTTGCGTCCTGCAGATGAGAATGCTAAAGCTCCGCTCGACCTGCTGTGCGGCATCGCGCGCATGGCGAGAAAAAAGCGGAAAGGCTTTCCGATCTGGTCGCAAACCCAACTTCTTACAATGGATTTACTTACAAAAAAATCGGGCATCGCCCGGTGCTGCTCCCGCAAATTCTTTAAAATGCGCTGTCATTACGCACCGGGCCGTAGCTGTTGCAGGTTTCTTACAACGCTATAACAGCCCGCTGTGGACGCGCAGCCTGTCCGGGGACATCGGCGTGCAATGCAGCGGTTCGCGCCGATTTGAACCGCCGCACTCTTCGATGATGACGACGGCTGCACATTCGGCTTCAAGGCACAAAGCGCTCATTGGCTCTTTGAAGGCCTCAACATTCATCGTCACGCGGCGGGTTGGCGTGGCGCACCGGGCGCCCCAGAAGCGCACCGTTCAAATCCAGTCATGCCAATCATCAAACGACCTAATTCCTCGAACACGCCACGCGATGACCGGGATCAAGACGGTCCATACAGATACCGCACCTCAGACCGCAAACCTGCCAGACCGTCCATAGCGCTGCGTCTCATGCTGTGGTTCGTCGGGCTGATTGCCGTCATGGCGATCGTCGGCGCATTGATCGTGGGATACGCGCTCGTGGTGATGGGGCCGAATTTGCCGTCGCTTGATGCAATCACCGATTACCGGCCGAAGGTGCCGTTGCGCATCTATACGGCGGACCATGTGCTGATTGGCGAATTCGGCGAGGAGCGCAGGCGCATCGCCCGTTTCGACGAAATTCCGGAGCAGATGAAGAAGGCGGTGCTCGCGATCGAAGATTACCGCTTCTATGAACACGGCGGTGTGGACTTCGTCGGCATTGCACGCGCGGGCGTGAGCGACATCATGCATGGCGGTGCATCGCAGGGCGCAAGCACGATCACCATGCAGGTCGCGCGCAACTTCTTCCTTTCCAGCGAAAAGACCTATACGCGCAAGATCTATGAAATGCTGCTCGCGTACAAGATCGAGCGTGCGCTCACCAAGGACCAGATCCTTGAGCTGTACATGAACCAGATTTATCTGGGCGAGCGCTCGTATGGGTTTGCATCGGCGGCGCGGGTGTATTTCGGCAAGGATCTGAAGGACCTCACGCTCGCCGAATGCGCAATGCTCGCAGGCTTGCCGAAGGCGCCTTCGGCGTACAACCCAGTGGTCAATCCAAAGCGCGCGAAGATTCGCCAGCAGTACATCCTGAAGCGCATGCTCGATCTGAAGTTCATCACGCAGGAACAATTCGATCAGGCGAGCGCCGAGGAATTGCATGCGCGCGTGGCCGGCACGGAGTACAGCGTGCACGCGGAATACGTCGCGGAAATGGTGCGTCAGATGATGTACGCCCAGTACAAGGATGAAACCTACACGCGCGGATTCTCGGTGACGACGACCATCGATTCTGCCGATCAGGACGCGGCGTATCGGGCGGTCCGAAAAGGCGTGATGGATTACGAGCGGCGCCATGGATACCGCGGTCCGGAAGGCTTCGTCAATTTGCCGGCAAATCCGGATGACCGCGATGAAGCCATCGACGACGCACTCGCCGATCATCCCGACAACGGCGACATCATCGCGGGCGTGGTGACGTCGGTGAATCCGAAGCAGGTGGTGGTCGAGTTCGTCAATGCCGACCCGGCGACCATCACCGGCGACGGCTTGCGTTTTGTAGCAACCGCTCTGCGCAGCAATGCGACGCAAGCGCTGAAGATCAAGCCGGGTTCCATCGTGCGTGTGATGAAGGACGCGAAGGAAAACTGGACCATCACGCAGTTGCCGCAAGTGGAGGGCGCGCTGGTTTCGCTCGTGCCGCAAGATGGCGCGATCCGGGCGCTGATTGGCGGCTTCGATTACAACAAGAACAAGTTCAATCATGTGACGCAGGCATGGCGTCAGCCGGGGTCGAGCTTCAAGCCGTTCATCTATTCGGCATCGCTTGAAAAGGGGCTTGGACCGGCGACCATCATCAACGACGCGCCGCTCTATTTCCCGCCGACGTCGCCGGGTCAGCAAGCGTGGGAACCGAAGGACGACGATCAGCCCGACGGCCCCATGTCCATGCGCATGGCGTTGCAGAAGTCGAAGAACCTGGTGTCGATCCGGATTCTGTCGTTCATCGGCACGAAGTACGCGCAGGATTTCGTCACGCAGAAATTTGGTTTCGATGCCGATAAAACCCCGCCGTACTTGCCGCTCGCACTCGGCGCGGGTCTCGTCACGCCGCTCCAACTGGCGGGCGGTTATTCAGTGTTCGCCAACGGTGGTTCACGCATCAATCCTTACCTGATCGGAGAAATCGCCGATGCACGCGGCACCGTGATTTCGCGCGCGAATCCGTTGCTTGCGGGGAACAACGCGCCGCAAACGCTCGAACCGCGTAACGCGTATGTGATGAACAGCTTGCTGCATTCGGTCGCGACTGCCGGCACCGGTTCGGGCACGAATGTGCTCAAGCGCAACGACCTGCAAGGCAAGACCGGTACGACCAACGACGCCAAGGATGGCTGGTTTGCCGGCTATCAGCATCAGCTCGTTGCTGTCGCGTGGATGGGCTACGACCAGCCCAAGTCGCTCGGTGGCCGCGAATTCGGCGCGCAGCTCGCTCTGCCGATATGGGTCGAATTCATGCAGCGTGCCCTTGCGAAGATTCCGCAGCAGCCGATGGAAATGCCCGAAGGTCTCACGAGCATCGACGGAGATCTGTTCTTCGCCGATAAAACCCCGGGCAACGGTTTTGTCGCGAGCATTGGCCTGGATACGGCGAATCCGGCGGAAGGTTCCAGCGACGCCGTTGGCGGAGTCGGACCGGGTGGGATGACGCCGCCACCGCCGCCGCCGGATGTTGCTCCGGCCGAGCGCCAGGAGATCATGAATCTCTTTAAGGGGCATTGACCGGCAATTCAACGCCAAACGAAAAACGCGCCGCAATCAGATTGCGGCGCGTTTTTTTATTGTGCTTCGAGGTGGACGTTGCGGGGTTACTTGCCGAGCGTTGAAGCCGCCTTCACGGCGCACTGTGTGCTGATGCTCGACTGGTCCGAGAACGTCAGCTTGAGCGGGATTGTGGTGCCGACCTTGAGCGGTTTGGGCGCGTCCTCCAGCATCAGGTGATAACCGCTCGGCGCAAATGCGAGCGTGCCGTGCGCGGGGACGTCGGCGGAATCGACCATCGCCATGGTGGACGTGCTGCCGTTGCTGCTCGATTTATGCAGCATGGCCATGCCGAACGCGGGCGTTTCTGCGCCGGTGAGCGTGGCGAGTTTATCGCCGTTATTCGATACCACGAAGTACCCCGACGACGGCAAGCTCGCCGGCATCAAACGAATCCAGCAATCGTGCGCTGTGAGCGTCGCGGCTTGCGCGGACGTGAATGCCATTGCGCTCATCGCGATGAAACCCGCGTGTATCAGTGTGAATTTTTTCATGGTCAGGCTGCTCACTTCACGTTGAAAAGATAATGACCTTGCGTACGATGCCCGTCTTCGGCCACCGCGGTCCACTCGACCTGGTATGCACCGGTCTTCAGATCGCCGAGCGCGACGCTCATATGCTGTTTGTTTCTGCTGTCGACGGCTGACTTTGCGCTGTTGACCTGCTTGCCGGCGGCATCGACGACTATCAGGGTGCTGAAAGTCGGTTCCAGCCCTTCCGAGAAATCGATGGCGACTTCGTGAGGCGCTTCGACGGTTGCGTCGGGCGCGGGTGTCTGTTGCTTCGGCAATGCGTGGGCCATGGCGAGTTGAGCCATGGCAAGAAAGGCGGCTGCAAGCGCGCCGCGCCTGGCCAGCTTTGCGACGTTTGAAAGTGGCGGGTTCATGCTGATCCTGTTTGCGCGAAAAGAAAGTGCCGGCGATACAGCCAGCCACAGTGCGGGATTCAGATGAAGAAGGGCGGTGCCCTGGGTTGCGCGGCGAATGAGGGAGCGTAAGGCGCCGCGAACAGAGCCGGGGCGTTGACCGCAAGAGCCGCTGCCGCACGATGCGTTGGCAGCGTATCGATGGAAGGCGGCGCCGCGGGCGAGTGCGCTGCGAAATTACAGTAACCGCATGCGTCCCAATGACCTGCCATCGAGTGATGCGGCTGCTGGTGATTTGCTGCAATTAACGTTTGGGATTCCGTTATCGCAGAGCAATGCGCGTTGTAAATCGAGTTCGTGCGAGCACGCGAAGCAAGCGTCTGTGAAATAGCAGGCGCGAGCGTTATCATCAGAATTGCAAGCATTCCGATAAAGCTGCCGAACTTGCGGACGTGACTGCGACGCATGAGGCTGACGATGGCTTCCGAGGCGATTGAGCCGTCGATTATGCCACGCGTGGAATGGGGGATTTGTGCCGAGGGGTCGCACCTTCAGTGGCGCATTGAGGCAGCGGCGAACTGCTACCAATGGACTCTGCAGGTGGAAGTGACTTCAAACGCAAAAAGCCCGGAGAACCGGGCTTTCGACATTTGATCTTGGTTGCGGGGATAGGATTTGAACCTATGACCTTCGGGTTATGAGCCCGACGAGCTGCCAGACTGCTCCACCCCGCGAAAAAGATTATATGACAAGCTGCACTGCAGTGCAACATGTTTGTCACGCTGGAATGCTCGGTGAAAATGGACAAACAAAAAAGCGGCGGAATATCTCGTTGCCGAGACATGCCGCCGCATTAAAGCACCTTGCTTCAACGTTGCTTAGAAGCCGAACGCGAAACCCGCACCGCCGGTGGTTTCTTCGCCGGTTGTCGAACCGCCGACCGTCAAGACCATGTTCGTTCCAAAGCGCTTCTGGAAGCCGATCGCAATTGCAGCCTTGTCACGATAAACACCCGTGCCGGCCGCGAAGCGATTGTCCTTGTCAGCGATGGCCGCCGCGCTGCCTGCCATCATCGCCATGGCGCTGCTCATTGCACCGACGCTGTTGATATGGTTGTTGGCAAGCGAAAGACCGCTGTTCATGTCCGAGCGCAATGCGTCGGTGTAACCCTTCGCTGACTTCACACCCGTGTTCACCGACTGCTGCATCTGGTTCACGTTGACAGCGTCGGTGCCTTCCGTGCCGGCCGCGACGTTCGTGATCTGGCGCTGACCGCCCGCAGACGCCGTACCGACCGAGACCGCGTTGGCACGATCGGCCACCGACCCTGCACCGAGCGCCACCGAGTTCTTCGCCGTAGCCGATGCATTCGCGCCGACAGCAACCGCATTGGCGCCGCTCGCCACGGACGAAGCGCCCGAAGCAATGGCATTTGCGCCAGATGCAACGGCGTTCGCACCCGACGCAACCGAATGCGTACCGCTCGACGTTGCCGCTTCCGTATCGCGGTTGCCGTCAGCCGAGAACATCGGGTTGTAGGCGCCGTTGGCGAGGTTGGTGACCTGGCTGATCATGTCGTTCATCTGACCCAGGTTGACCGCGTCCATGCTGCTGGTGCCGGCCGTGACGTTATGCAAAGCCGTGCCCGTTGCATTGCCGTTGCCAAGCGTTGCGTTGGCGTAGTCCGGCGTGCCGTCGGCGTTGGTGTCGTACTTGATTGCGGCCGCGCTGAGCGTGCTCACGCTGTTCGAAACCGCGTTGAGCTGGCCTACGTTGACTGCATCAGTCGTTGCCGTGCCTGCTGCTACGTTCGTGATCTGACGCTCGCTGCCACCGGCTCCCACCGACACTGAGTTGGCCCGATCAGCCACCGAGTTCGCGCCCAATGCAACCGAATTCTTCGCCGATGCAACCGCCGCGCCGCCGATCGCCACTGCATCCGTACCCGTCGCCGACGAATCGATCAAGGTCGAGTTCGAGTGGAAGTACTTGATGCCGCCACCGTTGTTGATGTTGTTGGTGAAGCTTTGCAAGGCTGCGACGTTCTGGTTTGTCGCATACAACTGTGAACCGTTGACTGCGTCCGTGCTCGTTTCCGTCAGGTCGCCCTTGGCGAGGTTGGTCAGAAGCGTGGGTTGCGCCGCGCCCGCGCCGCCCAGCGTTACACGCTGATAGTTCGCCGAGCCGTCCGTGTTCTTGTCGTACTTGACGGCAAAGCTATCGAGCGTGCTGAGGTTGTCGGACACGGAGGTGAGCTGACCGAAGTTGACTGCATCCGTCGTGCTCGTGCCGGCTGCCACATTCGTGATCTGACGTTCGCTGCCCGCTGCACCCACCGACACGGTGTTCGCGCGATTTGCCACCGAGTTGGAGCCAAGCGCGACTGCATTGTTCGCCGATGCATTCGCTGCACCGCCGATCGCCACCGAATTCGTGCCTGTCGCCGCCGAGTCAGCCAACTGCGAGTTGGTGTGGAAGTACTTGATGCCGCCGCCGTTGCTGATGTTCGTCTCGAATGTTTCCAGCGAGCCGACGCGTGTGTTCGTGGCAAACAGTTGCGAGCCGTTGACGGCATCGACGCTGGTCGACGACAACATGCCTGCTTTTACGTTCGTCAGGGTGACGGGCGTTGATGTGCCCGACCCGCCGAGCGTGACCTGCGTCTTCGCGGATGAATCGTAGGCAACCTTGTTGTTCAGTTCCGTGTCGACCTTGGCAATGGCGTCACCGACCGTGCTGAGCGAGGTGCCGGCGACGCTGTAGGCGGGCGCTTTGATCGAACCGTCCGCGTTCACCTTGGCGCCGCCGCCGAGCAACGAGGTAACGTTTTGAAGTTGCGTGACGTTGACAGCGTCGGTGCCAAGAGTGCCAGCGCTTACGCTGGTGATCTGGCGGGTACTCGCTGCGGTGCCTACCGAAACCGTGTTTTCACGGTCCACCGTTGAACCGGCTCCAAGGGCGACGGAATTTTTCAGCGATGCCACTGCGCCGTTGCCAAGCGCCACTGCGCCAACCGCCGATGCCGATGCCGCCGCGCCCAGTGCAACTGCGTTCGCGGCAGTCACGGACGACTTCGAACCAATGGTCACGCCACCGGCTGCACCAGCCGCTGTTCCGGACAAGTTGATTGAGTCGTCAGAGTCCGACGTGTTGGTAGGGGAGTTCGAAGTAGCGTCACCGAACGGATTGAACGAAAGCGAGCGGGCAGAATTCACTACATTGCCTCCGTTGGGAGCAAGAAGCACGCTCTCGTGAGAGGCCGCGTCGAGCGAGAGGTAGTTGCTGCCCACGACAACGGAATTGACGGCCTTATTAGCGATTTGCGAGCCTATCGAGAGCGCGTCGTTGGCGGTACTCTGAACGTCGGAGCCAATAGCGATGGACTCGTTACTTCCGCTGGAAATCGCCTTATTGCCGATCGCGACTGTTTGGTTTCCGGAGGACGTCGACAATGCGCCGATCGCGACAGCGTTCAATCCTGTGGCGGCTGAGTCGTCCTGCGTCGAGTTGACGTGGAAGTACTTGCCTGAGCTTGAGCTGTCGGCGAGTGCAGCCAGCGCTGCACCGACCGTGCTGTAGTTTGTGCCTTTCAACGTGAAGGTCGGACTGGTGACAGAGCCGTCCGCTGCGACCGTGGCGCCGCCGCCCAAGGCGGCGACGACCGGTGTCAACTGGCTCAGGTTCACCGCATCGGTGGCTTGCGTGCCGCGTGCGACCTGTACGAGTTGGCGCTGATTGGACGAGTTGCCGATGGAGACGGTGTTGTCCCGGTCTGCGACCGTATCAGATCCCAAAGCAACCGAGTTGGCTGCCGAGGCCGCGGAGGATGTTCCGAAGGAGATTGCTTTTTGACCGGTCGTTACGGCTGCGTGACCGAAAGCAATAGAATCGTTGACTTCCGCGCCGGGGACGTTATTAACACCAACTGCAGAATCCTGCCCGATCGCGATGCTACTGGTACCGAGTGCCCGGGCGTTATAGCCAATCGCCATAGTGCCGGATATCACTCCCGCAGGAGGTGCCCCACCAATTATTCCGTCGGTGTACGAATTGACACCAATCGCGATGGTGCCAGTATCTTGCGATAAAGAATTCGTGCCGATTGCAATGTCCGACGGGTACTCAATTTTGCCGCCGTCCAACTCGCCGGCGACTGCTCCGCCAGTCGCCCCGATCGCCACCACAGACGCCACCATCGCTTTGGCAATACTGCCGCTTCTCTTCCCACGTGCGCGGCTGAATTCCGAAGCTGCCACCCAAGCGCCCAGCGATTCATTCCAGACGGATTTATAAGTTTTGTTCATTCGTACACCTGTGTAAAAGTTAGCCTTTGTCCGGAGCCGGAAGACGGATCACGCTCAAGCGCGCTGTGTTGCAGGGCTTTGCATCGGCAGAGAACCGCTGGTTCTTCGGCTTTTGCCTGGAGAAGGCTTGAACTCTACGTAGACGGATGGATAGTCTTAATCGGAAATGTCCTAATCTCGGGCGAGAGGATACATATACAACGCTGTTAGAAGACGGGATGGCAGATTCTCGGAAAAACCGGGACGAAGCGTGTGGGGGAACAAGAACACCACCTTCACGCGGCGCGGAGTTTGTGCTTGCGCAGGTCGTGGGAACACCGGTGCATGACGGTCGGGAACAAGCGAATGCAGCCCGTCATGTCAAAATCCAGGGATCGCGCGATGAATGCTTCCGGTTCACCGCATGTTTGAGCTTTCACTACAAGGATTGTTGGCCATGGATATCGCTCACGATTTGCAAACCATCCTGCATCAGGAGCACACGCTCGTTTTCCCGCAATTCGACACCGACCGCGCGTGGCAGATCGGCTCGCAATTGCGTGAAATGGCAGTGGCGCGTGGCGCCGTCGTCGCCATCGAGGTGAGGACGTTCGGCCAGCCGCTGTTCTTTGTCTCGCTGAACGGCACAACCCCCGACAACGCCCGATGGGTTCAGCGCAAGGCGCGCACGGTCGAGCACTTTCGCCGCAGTTCCTACGCGATCGGCTTGAGCCTGCAGCAGGCATCGACGACCCTTGCCGATAAATACACGCTGCCCGCCGCCGAGTTCGCATCGCATGGAGGCGCGTTTCCGTTGACAGTCAAAGGCGCGGGCGTGATCGGCGTGGTGACGGTGTCGGGCTTGCCGCAACGCAAGGATCATGAACTCGTGGTCGAGGCGCTGTGCGCGGTGCTCGGACACGATGCGAGCGCGCTCGCATTTGCATCGGACAAGGGGTAAGCGATGCGCACTTCCGCTTATGCGCTGCTCGCGGTCGCGATCGTTGCCGAAGTCGTGGCGACATCGGCCTTGCGGGCATCGGACGGGTTTTCGCGGCTCGTGCCGTCGGTGATCGTGGTGATCGGTTACGGCATCTCGTTTTACTTGCTTTCGCTCACGCTCAAGTCCTTGCCGGTCGGCATCGTGTATGCCGTGTGGTCAGGGGCGGGCATCGTGCTGATTACGCTCGTTGCTGCAATCTTGTTCAAACAGATACCCGATCTGCCCGCCGTGCTCGGCATGGGGCTGATCGTAGCAGGCGTGATCGTGCTGAACGTATTCTCGAAGGTCAGCCCGCATTAGCCGCAGCCCTCGCGGCTGACCGCCGCGGGCGTGGCGGCTTAGTTGCAGCGAACGACCATCGAGCGATTTTTTACATTTGCCGATATCACGTTTGTAATGCCGCCACCCGTCGGGCCGCCTTCCTCGTTGTCCTTCGACACGATCGTATATCCCGTCGCGCCGCACTTGTCGCCGGCCATGACGTAGCAACTCGCCCACGTCGTGCTGGCGTCCGCTCCGCTGCAGTTGATGGCGTAGCCGGACTGGCCATCAGGGAGATGGATCAGAGATGCGTCGTTGGACGATGCACACCCGCCAACGCTCAAGACTCCGGCGGCGCAGAACGCCAGGCCTGCGCCCTGCAGCATGCGCGTGATGGATGTGTTCAGCGGCAACCGCCATGCAAATTGCTTCATTCTTTTCCTCATTAGCCATCGGCCGGGTTATTTGCTGCGCGCATTTTCCCATACACCCGTACCCGCAGGAAAAATCGCTGTCCTTGATGCAGGTCAACTGACGACGTGAATGTGCTGGCGCGTGCCTTGCGGAGCTAGAAACACGCTTTATCTTTTTACAGTCGTCTCTGATCTGGCGCCTGAAGAAAATGCAACCGGATGCAACGAGCAAGAACTTATTGCAGGCCGGCGGACCTTACAGTATTCATGGACATCAAATAAAACGACGAGAGGACAACCATGGCAGAACGCGTCACCGGCCCGTACCGCGGGTATTACATCAGTGCTGCAGCACGGCTCACGCCGGCACCGGAGCAAGGCGAAGAGCCCATTTATGTCGGCACAGTGAACGTCGCGCAGGGCGGCCCGGATAATGTGCACCGGTTTGAAACCATGGTCGATCTGGGCGGCCAGCAACGCTTTGCGACCGAAGACGACGCGCTCGGCCAGGTCGAGGAGGCCGCGCGCGCCTACATCGACAGACTGTTGCAAAATACCTGATGCGCACGCTCAACATCCGTCACCCGGCGATGCGCTGCGTGGCCGAGGCGTTGCTTGATCTATTTCCGAGCGGCGCGGATATCAGCGAAATCGGCACGGACGCGAAGCCTTGCCTCTTTGTGGGTTGGCGGACCAGCGGCACTGCGGGCCAGCCTGGCAATATTGCGTGGGGCGTGCACTACCGCTTCGAGGCCGAGGCGCTGAGTCTTTTCGATATCGCTTGCGAGCCCGCCCAGCAGCGACTCTGCGAACACGTGAGGGATATCAGCCGGCATCTGAGATTCGACTACGCCGATCCAGACGCGCTCTCGCTGAAAATTGTCGACGTGACCGCTGACATGGTCCGCGAGTGCATGAGCGAAGCGTAGCGCGCTGGGGGTAGACCGGCCTCTCGCGGTGCGAGTACTATCGATGCGTTTCTGTTTCTTGCGTCCGAGGCAATCATGAACATCCAGTTTCCGGCCGACGCGCCTGCGTATCGCGACACCAATCTCACCGTGGTTTTTCCCGCGCTGGTCGACGGCGAGCGCGTGCCGTGCGCGATCTCCGTGGAGGCGCTGGAGGACCATTTCGGCGTGAAAAGCTTCGACAGCAACGGCTGGATCAGCGCGTTCCATGCGGCCCGGCCGAAAATCGAGGCGGTGGCGCGCGAGCATTTATCGATAACGCAGGGCGCGCCTGTGCTTTTGAAAAGCGGGCATTTTCCCCCGGGCGCAGTTTCTTGCTGAACACCGTTCAGGTTTAAATTGACTTGGCCGTCATCTCGCGGAAAATGCGCGGATGGTCAGCCAAAAACAACATCTGTCCGATCAGCCGCTGCTCCGAAGCCATATTCTCGATGCCGCGCGCTCCATAGTCGTGCGTCACGGATTCGACGCGCTGTCCATGCGCAAGCTCGCCGAGGTCGTCGGCTATTCGCCCGCTTCGCTTTATCTGCATTTTTCCGGACGCGATGCGATCGCCCATGCGCTGGGCGCCGAAGGACATGCAAGATTACTCGCGGCGCTGCATTCGTACGATTTTGTCGAGGACGATACCGAGCGTTTGAGATCGATAGGGCATGCTTACGTCGAGTTCGGGCTCAAGCATCCGGAGATGTATCGGCTGATCTTCATGCAGAATGTCGGTTATACGGAAGCGATATTCAATGACGCGGCGGCGTCCGGCGAAACCGCGCTTTCCCTGCTTGCGGAGGCGCTCGCGTTTTCCAGCCAGGCACCGGCTGCTGCCGAAACCTTGTGGACGGCGCTGCACGGCATCGTGTCACTGAGTCTGACCGCGGCGAAGCATCTGGTCACGCCGACCGACGTGCTCATCGATGCAACGCTCGAGCTTTATTTATCCGGCGTCAGGAAAAAACCCGTGCGCCGCCCGCCGAGGCCCCGCGCTGCGTGACGATTGCCGCCATACTTTCCAGTTATTTCGAATCCACCGAACCTGTATTGCACATGACCGAGACTATCGAAGAAATCCGCGTCGAACGCGCGCAGGGCATTGGTTTTATCGCGCTGAACCGGCCGAAGGCGCTCAATGCACTTTCCACGCCGATGATCCACGCCATTCACCGCGCGCTCGAAGCCTGGCGCGACGACGACTCGGTGCATGCCGTGATCATCTACAGTCCGCATCCTCGCGCGTTTTGCGCGGGCGGCGATATCCGCTTCCTTTACCACACGGCGAAAGCGGGCGAGCACGCGGCGATTGACGAATTTTTCACCGATGAATACCGCCTGAACCACGCTATTTTCACGTATCCGAAACCGTACATTGCGTTGCTCAACGGTGTGGTGATGGGCGGCGGCATGGGCATCTCGCAGGGTGCACGGCAAACGGGCGGCTTGCGCGTCGTGACTGAATCCACCCGGATGGCGATGCCGGAAACGCGCATCGGCCTCTTTCCGGACGTCGGCGTGAGCTGGTTTCTCGCGCGTACGCCCGGCGCGATCGGACGCTATCTCGCGGCGACGAGTGCGACCATCGATTCCGCCGATGCCCTCTACGCCAATCTCGCCGATGTCTACATGGAAGAAGACACGCTCGCCGGGCTTGTGGATACGCTCAAACACAAGAGCTTCGGATCAGGTGCGGAGGTCGTGAGGTTCATTGAAGGGGAAGGGCGTGCGGATGCGGGCAAGGCGAGCGAGCTCGAAGCGAATCGCGGGTTGATCGACAAGCATTTCGCGTCGGGCAATGGCGCGGCTTGCCTGAAGTCGCTCGCAAGCGCCACGAACGGCGCCGAGCAGGAGTGGGCGGCGAACACGGCGGCCGAGTTGCGTGAGCGTTCGCCGCTGTCCATCGATGTATCGCTGGAGCTGATCGATCGCGCCAAAACATCGACGATGGCCGAAACGCTGCGCCGCGACCTCGGTCTCACACGCGCAACCTTCGATCACGGCGATGTGATGGAAGGCATCCGGGCGCGCATTGTTGATAAAGACAATCAGCCCGTCTGGAAAGTGACGCGCGTGGAAGACGTGACGCGTGAAGAAGTGCTGCAGATGTACGAAAGCCCGTGGACTGCAGCCGGTCATCCGCTTGCCGATCTGGCGGATTAGTCCGCGTCGCTGCCGGCTGTGAAGGCGCGCATGAAGACGAGCGCGCCCCAACCCCACATTGCATTCGACGCAAATCCGAGCGCCAGTCGCGGCATCATGTTGCCGCTTGGCCAGATGCCGCGCAGCGGATCAAGCACGAACACGCTCGCGGCCGTCAGCACGATTCCGCCGAAGACCAGCGCGCCGATCCACGGCGCGGTGCGATCGGGCGAGACGCGTAGGAGCCATGCCATCAGGATGCTGAAAAACCCGCTCCATAACGCCGCCACGATGAACTCGGGAATGCCAAGCGGCAGGAAGGGAGTAGTCGAATAACCGGTGATTTCGATCACGCCGGCTGCGTGCAGGATCGCAATTGTCGATTCACGGAAGAACAAGGCGGCGAGAAAACCCGCGACGAACGGCAGAATGACTTTTTGCATTGAAAAACACCGCTTGAGACGCGAGCTGCGGCCGCGCCTGATTTTAGAGTGGCGTCATTATAGGGTCGGGCATGCCGCGAAATGGTGCAATCGGTGGCGCCTTTGCGGTGGATGCAACGGAGTCCTTGTCGTCGCTATTTGGCGATGGCGTCGCTCGCCGGATTGTTGTGCAGCATCCGGTCGCTGTTGGCGGGGAGAGCCGGGCGCTTGGTCGGCATGTTGTCGGGATTGTTGGGGTGTGTGGCGCCTGCATCCGGCGACGCCGGTGGTTTGACCATAGATGCAGCGTCGGCGGGCTTGGCGGTCTGGGCCTGGGCGGTGGCCGTCAAGATTGATGCTGCAGCGAGCGCAAGGCCAAGCGAAGTTCTGATGGCGCGGGAATTCATCTGTATCTCCAGTGCGGCGCGCGTTTTGGTCGAGGCTTGCGGGACGCTGCCGTCTGCATTTCTGACAGTGGAAAACGGTGAAGATTCGGTTTTCCTGATGGCCAGACACGTAGTGCCAGGGTTCTCGGTGCCGTTCCAGTGGTTACGGTAAAATTACGTACTCCGCGCAAAAACCGCGCCTCACGCTTCGAATTCAGCAGTTTCCATGTCTAAAGCATCAAAAATCAGCCCTCGCCGCGTAAGCGTTGCACCGATGATGGACTGGACCGACAGGCATTGTCGTTCCCTCCATCGCATGATCTCGCGCGACACTTGGCTTTATACAGAGATGGTCACGACCGGCGCCTTGCTGCACGGCGACGTTGCGCGCCACCTTGCCTTCACGCCCGGCGAAGCACCCGTCGCGTTGCAGCTCGGCGGCAGCGAGCCGGCCGACCTCGCCCACAGCGCGAAGCTCGGCGAACAATGGGGCTATGACGAGATCAACCTGAATTGCGGTTGTCCGTCCGAGCGCGTCCAGCGCGGCGCGTTTGGCGCGTGCCTGATGAACGAGCCGCAACTCGTTGCCGATTGTGTGAAGGCGATGCGCGATGCCGTGTCAATTCCTGTCACGGTCAAGCATCGGATTGGCGTGGATGCCGTCGAAGACTATGGGTTTGTGCGTGACTTCGTCGGCACGGTCGCGAATGCGGGTTGCGAGGTGTTTATCGTCCATGCACGCAGCGCGATCTTGAAGGGCTTGAGCCCGAAGGAAAATCGCGAGATCCCGCCGCTGAAGTATGAATACGCGTATCAATTGAAGCGTGATTTTCCGCATCTTGAGATCTCGATCAATGGCGGTATCAAGACGCTCGACGAAGTGGAGGAACACCTCAAACACGTCGATGGCGTGATGCTCGGCCGCGAGGCGTATCACAATCCGTACGTGCTGGCAGGCGTCGATTCACGGTTCTATGGAGCATCGACAGCGATTCCTTCGCGCGAAGAAATCGAGGCCGAGTTGATAGAATACGCGCGTGAAGAAGTGGCGCGCGGGACCTATCTCGGCGGTATTACACGGCACGCTCTCGGGTTGTATCGCGGCATGCCGGGCGCGCGTGGCTGGCGGCGTGTGTTGTCGGACAGCCGCAGGCTTGCAACCGGCGATCTGGCCATCTTCGATGAAGCGCGCACGCATCTACGGGAATCGGCCGAATTGATCGAATAAGGGACTAGGCAAACCGAATCTTTGTTCGTATAATCTCGTTTCTCGATTCAGCAAGCCGGTTTTTGGTGCGCCAGAGAAGAAGTAAGTCAGTGGTGGCTGTAGCTCAGTTGGTAGAGTCCAGGATTGTGATTCCTGTTGTCGTGGGTTCGAGCCCCATCAGCCACCCCAAAGAATTTGCTGGTAGTAGGAAGGTTTCAAAGACGGGCACTGTGAGAAATCGCAGTGCCCGTTTTCATTTCAGCCGCCGGTTTTCGCCTTGCGTCCGCTTACTTCCGCCCCCGCATCCCGATGCAGACTGAACAGATCGGCCACGCCGAGCAGTCCCACCGCCGCCACGATCAGGAACGCGATGCTGAAATCCGCGGCCGTCACCGTCTGCGAACCATGGCCATGCATCCATTCGGCGAGCCTCAACGCGATCGCGCCCAACGCCACACCCACACCCATCGTCAGTTGAAACAGCGTGCTCGATAACGCCGACGCACCGCTCATCTGCGCTTTCGGTACGTCGGCAAAACTGAGCGTGTTGAGCGCCGTGAACTGCAGCGAGCGCGACAATCCGCTCGCGAACAACACGGCGACGACGATCCACGTCGGTGTCGCCGGTGCGATCAGGCTCATCACCGCCAGCGATATCGCCGCGATGACGCCGTTCACGATCAGCACCGAACGAAAGCCGTAGCGCCGGACGATCGGCGTGGTGACGAGTTTCATCGATAAATTGCCGGCGAAGACAGACAATGTCAGCAGCCCGGATTCAAACGCGTTCAGCCCGAAGCCGACCTGGAACATCAGCGGCAATAGAAAAGGCACGGCGCTGATCGATACGCGAAAGAGCGAACCGCCGCCCATCGCGACCGCGAATGTCCGGATTCGCAAGGACTTGAGATCGACGACGGGCTCCGGCGTGCGCCGCAGATGCAGCCACGCGGCCACGCTCGCCAGCACGCCCGCGGTGATCAACGCTCCCGTCAAGAACCACGGTGTGTCGTTCCGGCCAACCAGTTCCATCGCGTAGAGCAAGGTCGTGCAGGCGAGGCCGCACAGCATGAAGCCCGCGAAATCGAAGCGGCGCCCGGCCTGTTCGCGGGTGTTGTCGAGATAACGAAGCGCCAGCGCGAACCCAATGATTCCCAGCGGCAAGTTGAGGTAAAAAATCCATCGCCACGATGAATACGTCGTGATGAACCCGCCCAACGGTGGCCCGATCACCGGCGCGACAAGACCCGGCCACGTGATGATCGAGATCGCGCGCATCAGGCCGTCCTTCGGCGTCGCGCGCAACACGGCGAGCCGGCCGACCGGCACCATCATCGCGCCTCCGATGCCTTGCAGCACGCGCGCAGCGGTGAACATCGGCAAGGTGGACGTCATGCCGCACAACACCGAGGCCACCGTGAACACGGCAATCGCGCTGCCAAATATGGTGCGAAGGCCGAAGCGGTCGGCGGCCCAGCCGCTGATCGGGATAAACACGGCAAGCGTCAGCAGGTACGAGGTGATGCCAAGGCTGAGATCGACAGGATGCAGGCCGAACGATTGCGCCATCTGCGGCAGTGCCGTGGCGATGATCGTGCCGTCGAGGTTCTCCATGAAGAATGTCGCCGCGACCAGCATCACGATGACCGACGAACCACGCGGGTTCGTCCGCTGCGATGCGTCGCGGGTGAGATCGGGGGCCTGCATCAAAGGCGTACTCCTGTGGCGGTTACGGTCTCGGCTGCTCGTGTAAGGCAATGAAAAGCTGATCGGAAGCTTGGCGCAATCCAGCGGGCAGTCACTGCAGCAAGGCCCGCGCTATGGTAGCGTCAGCGTTTGGCCGAAGGTCTCGAAACGACGGCCCGACACCTGAACATGACCATAGGAAAGCATACGATGGAGTACCGGAAACTCGGTGGAACGGATATCAATGTCAGTCTGATCGGACTGGGCACCATGACCTGGGGCGAACAGAACACGGAAGCCGAGGCACACGCGCAAATCGATGCCGCGCTCGGCGCCGGCATCAACCTGATCGACGCCGCCGAAATGTATCCGGTGCCGCCGCGCCCTGAAACACAGGGGCGCACGGAAGAGTACATCGGCACGTGGCTGCGTGCGCATCCTGCCCAGCGCGAGGAGATCGTGCTCGCCACGAAGATCGCCGGACCGGCGCGTCAGCCGCATAATCCGCGTCACATTCGCGGCGAAGGCAATCAGTTCGACCGGAAGAACCTGACGGAAGCCATCAATTCAAGCCTCACACGGCTGCAGACGGACTACATCGACCTGTATCAGTTGCACTGGCCGGACCGCAGCACCATGACGTTCGGCCGCGCCAATTATCCGTGGATCGAAGATGAATATACGGTGCCCATCGAAGAGACGTTGAGCGTGCTCGGCGAGTTCGTGAGAGCGGGCAAGATCCGGCACGTGGGGGTATCGAACGAGACGCCCTGGGGTGTCGCCCAGTTCCTCAACGCCGCCGATAAACACGGCCTGCCGCGCATCGTCAGCATTCAGAATCCGTATAGCCTGGTGAACCGCACGTTCGAAGCAGGGCTCTCGGAATTCACCCACAAGGAAGGCGTGGGCCTGCTCGCCTATTCGCCGATGGCCTTCGGCTGGCTGTCCGGCAAATACGAAGGCGGCGCGCGTCCGGACGGCGCGCGGATCACGTTATTCGAGCGTTTCCAGCGTTACAGCAAGCCGCACGCGGTAAAGGCGGTCAGCGCCTACGTGGAACTCGCCCGGCGTCATGGCCTGAGTCCGGCGCAGCTTTCGCTCGCATTCGTGAATAGCCGGCCGTTCACGACCAGCACGCTAATCGGCGCAACCACCCTTGCGCAGTTGCACGAGAACATCGGCAGCGTGGACGTAAAATTGTCGGACGAGATCCTGGCTGAAATCGACGCCATTCACGAGCTTCAGCCTAACCCCGCGCCTTGATAGGTTCACCGAAAAGTGTCATGCATGGCCGTTATCCTGACGGGTAGCAGTCATCGAACGGCCACGAAAAATTACCGTTTGCGTTCGTTTTTGCAAGGTTTCAAGCGTACAGTTGTCGTCTCAAACAGTATCGTAACCGTCTGTCATAAGCCGCGCCGGGCCTTTGGCGGCGCGCGCTTCGTTGTTCTTTGGTGACGCGCCAGTTCCCATGGCACTACACTTGCTCGAAGGACCCGGTTGCCCGCTGTGGCGCCTCTCGTGCCTCAGCGCGCCCCACGCAAAAGGAGTCGTCGCTCATGCCGCAAACCCCCTCGAACTCGTCGGATCTAGACACACTCGCCATCAATACCATCCGCACGCTGTCCATGGATGCCGTGCAAAAGGCCAATTCGGGGCACCCCGGAACGCCTATGGCGCTTGCGCCCGTTGGTTTTCACCTGTGGCAAAACCACCTTCGCTACGACCCGACCGAGCCGCTGTGGCCCAATCGCGACCGCTTTGTCTTGTCGGTCGGTCATGCTTCCATGCTGCTTTATTCGCTGCTGCACCTGACGGGTGTCAAGGCAGTCGATCATGCTGGCAAGGCGACCGGCGACCCAGCCGTATCGCTGGATGACATCAAGCATTTCCGGCAACTGGACAGCAAGACGCCGGGCCACCCGGAATACCGCATGACCACGGGCGTCGAGACCACCACCGGTCCGCTCGGGCAAGGTCTGGGAAACAGCGTTGGCATGGCAATGGCCGCACGCTGGTACGAGGCGCATTTCAACAAGCCGGACGCGAAGATCTTCGACTATCGCGTGTACACGCTGTGTGGCGACGGCGACATGATGGAAGGCATCTCGCACGAAGCTGCATCCATGGCCGGGCACCTGAAGTTGTCCAACCTGATCTGGATCTACGACAGCAACCGCGTGACCATTGAAGGGCATACGGACTTGGCGTATAGCGATGACGTGGAAACGCGTTTCAAGGGCTATCACTGGAACACGCTGCATGTGGACGACGCCAACGACGCCGGCGCGCTCGAAGCAGCGCTGAACCAGGCGAAGGCGAGCACTGATAAGCCGACGCTGATCGTGGTGAAGAGCATTATTGGCTGGGGCGCACCGCACAAGCAGGACACATCGGCGGCGCACGGTGAGCCGCTGGGTGTCGAAGAAATCAAGCTCGCGAAGAAGTTCTACGGCTGGCCGGAGGATTCGAGCTTTCTCGTGCCGGACGGCGTGTACAAGCATTTCGACGAAGGCATCGGTGCGCGCGGGAAAGCTGCACGTGAAGCGTGGCAAAAAAGCTTCGATGATTACTCGAAGAAATATCCCGACCTCGCGAAGGAGTTTACGCAGATCGAGGAGCACGAGCTGCCGGAAGGCTGGGACGCCGATATTCCGGTGTTCGATGCCGACGCCAAGGGCGTGGCATCGCGCGAGTCGTCGGGCAAGGTCCTGAACGCCATCGCCAAGCGGATTCCGTGGATGATCGGCGGTTCGGCGGACTTGTCGCCATCGACCAAGACCGATCTGAAGTTCGAAGGCGCGGGCAGTTTCGAGTATGACAACTACGCCGGCCGGAACCTGCACTTCGGCATTCGCGAACACGTGATGGGCGCGATCTGCAATGGCCTGGCGTTATCGAACTTGCGGCCTTATGGTTCGACCTTCCTGATTTTCAGCGACTACATGAAGCCGCCTGTCCGCCTGTCCGCGATCATGGAAGTGCCGGTGGTCTACGTGTTCACGCACGATTCCATTGGCGTGGGCGAGGATGGTCCGACGCACCAGCCGATCGAACAGCTGGCTTCGTTGCGTGGCGTGCCGGGATTGAGCACCTTCCGTCCGGGCGATGCCAACGAAGTCGGCGAAGCGTGGCGCTTTGCGTTGAACCAACCGCAGACGCCGGCTTGTATCGTGGTATCGCGTCAGCCCATGCCGACGTTCGACCGTACGAAATACGCATCGGCGAAGGGCGTGCACAAGGGCGCCTACATTCTCGCCGATGCCGAAAACGGCAAGAAGCCCGAAGTCATCCTGATGGGGACGGGCACGGAAGTGGGCGTGTGTATCGAGACATATGAAAAGCTCAAGGCGGAAGGAATCGCCGCGCGCGTTGTCTCCATGCCGTCATGGGATGTGTTCGAGAAACAGGACAGCGACTACAAGGATTCCGTCCTGCCGCCGGACGTCGATGCCCGGGTGTGCGTGGAACAGGCCGGTTCGCTCGGCTGGGATCGTTATGTCGGCCGTCTCGGCTCCGAGATCGTCATGCATACATTCGGAGCATCAGCGCCGCTTGCCGACTTGAAGAAAAAGTTCGGCTTCACGCCGGAGCACGTCTACGGCGAAGCCAAGAAGCAGATCGAACGCGTCAAAACCAGCCATAAGGAGTAAGCCGTCATGCAGATAGGAATCGTTGGACTCGGCAGGATGGGCGCAAACATCGCACGCCGTCTCATGCGCGGCAAGCAAACGTGCGTGGTGTACGACCACAACCCGGACGCGACTCAAGCCGTGGTTGCCGACGGCGCGACAGGATCAAGCGACCTCGGCGACCTGGTGAAGAAGCTCGAAGCGCCGCGAACCGTCTGGCTGATGTTGCCGGCGGGCAAGATCACCGAAGATTCCATGAACGATCTCTACGAGATCCTGGAAGCGGGTGACACGATCATCGACGGCGGCAACAGCTTCTACAAGGACGACATCATCCACGCGGCGAAGCTCAAGCAGAAGGGCATTCATTTCGTCGATGTCGGTACGTCCGGCGGCGTCTGGGGCTTGGAACGCGGCTATTGCATGATGATCGGCGGCGAGCAGGATGTGGTGCAGCGGCTCGATCCCATCTTCTCCGTGCTGGCTCCGGGACGCGGCGACATTCCTGAGACGCCCAATCGCGAAGGTCGCGATGCACGCGTCGAAAATGGCTATATGCATGTCGGGCCGGTCGGTTCGGGGCACTTCGTGAAGATGGTGCATAACGGTATCGAATACGGCTTGATGCAGGCGTATGCGGAAGGGTTCGATATCCTGAAGCACAAGTCATCGACTGATTTGCCCGAGGCGCAGCGCTATGATCTCGATCTCGCCGATGTCGCCGAAGTCTGGCGGCGCGGCAGCGTGGTGTCGTCATGGCTGCTCGATCTGACGGCGGGCGCGCTGGCGGGCAACGGAACGCTCGACAAATACTCGGCTGAAGTTGCCGATAGCGGTGAAGGCCGCTGGACCATCGAGGCGGCGATCGAGGAAGCAGTGCCGGCGCAGGTGTTGTCAGCGGCGCTTTACTCGCGCTTCCGTTCTCGCGACGGCAATTCGTTCGCCGACAGGATGTTGTCGGCAATGCGCTTTGGGTTCGGCGGTCACAAGGAGTTCACGCCGGGTTTGAAGTGAGCGTGTGACTGGCAGTTGGAAAGCCGCTCGAGCGCCAGGCTGAGCGGCTTTTTTTATCAGCGCATCATGCGCCGGCGGAACAGAATCGCGCAGAGGAAAAACGGGACGATTGCATAAGCCAGAAGCACTGCAACGTGCAGAAAGACATGCTCCGGCGGACGATCCAGCATCGCGGGACGGATCAACGCGACCGCGTGCGATAACGGCAACAACAACGAAACATGCTGGGCGAGCGCCGGCAATTGCGTCAGCGGGAAAAACACGCCCGAGAGCAACAACATGGGCGTGAGCGCGAGGGTCTGGTAGAACATGAAAAAGTCATAGCTCGGCGCGAGCGCGGTCACGATCATCGCCGTGCTGGAAAACGCCAGACCGGTCAGGACGATGACGGGCAGCGCGTAAAGCATCGATGGAAAACTCGCGTACCCGAGCACACCGGCGACCAGCATGATCGCCACACCCGAGAGCACCGACTTGCTCGCCGCCCATACGATCTCGGCAAGCACGATATCGCCGAGCGTCAAAGGTGTATGCATGATCGCTTCCCACGTGCGCTGGACGTGCATACGCGAAAAGCCGGAATACATGGCCTCGAAGCTCGCCGACATCATCACGCTCGACGCAACCGTGCCCGCCGCCAGGAACGCGATGTACGAAACACCGTCCACATGACCGACCATCAGTCCGAGCCCGAGACCCAGGCCGAATAAATAGATCATGGGATCGGCGAGATTACCGAACATCGACGCAATCGCGAGTTTCTTCCAGACGAGATAGTTTCGCCGCCAGACCGAAATCCAGTTCGATGCGTTCGCCGGCATGGACGACAGGAACGGCTCGTCCGCGCGCTTCTGTTCGACAGGCCGGGGCGCGCTTGCGGCGCTTGTTTGCGGTTCGCTCGCCATTGATCAGTCCACCATCTCGCGCCCGGTCAGGCGCAAAAACACATCTTCGAGATTCGCCGGGCGGTGCAGGTAACGCACGCCCGGCCGCCCCTTTACTCGCTGATGCACGGGGGCGGGGTCATCGACGTAACAAAACAGCGTTTCGCCGCTTATTTCCATCCGCCCGACAAACGGCGTGAGCTCGTCCCGCAGTGCTTGCGGATCAGGCCCGTAGATTTCGATGACGTCGCAACCAATCACCCGTTCGATCAGCTCATCGGGTTTGCCTTCCGCCACCTTGCGTCCTTCCTCGATCACGCACAGCCGGTCGCAAAGCCGTTCGGCTTCCTCCATGAAGTGCGTTGTGAGCAGAATTGTCTTGCCGCGCGAGAGCAGCGAGCGCAGACGCTCCCAGATCAGGTGACGCGCCTGGGGATCGAGGCCTGTGGTCGGTTCGTCCATGACCAGAACGTCGGGATCGTTCACGAGCGCGCGGGCAAGCGTCAATCGCCGCTTCATGCCGCCCGACAACTCGCCGACGCGCGCATTCGCCTTGCTTTCCAGCCGCGCAAATTCCAGCAGCGACGGAACCACGGCTTCAATCTCGCGCCCGCTCATGCCGAAATAGCGGCCGAAGATCAGCAGGTTTTCGCGAACGGTGAAATCGGGATCGAGATTGTCGAATTGCGGAACCACACCCACGCGGCGCCGTGCGAAGCGCGCGCGGGATGGAATGGGTTCACTGACCAGATTGATGGTGCCGGCGTCTGGTGCGGCCAGTCCGAGCAGCATCTTGAGCGTGGTTGTCTTGCCCGCGCCGTTCGGCCCCAGCAGTCCGAAACACTCTCCCGGCTGCACGTGAAACGACAAGCCATTGACGACGGTCTTGTCGCCGTAGTGTTTCCGGACATCGATGAATTCGATAGCCGGAGTCGCCGGCGCGTGGTCCGCGGCGGGCGTGTCGAGGGATAACACTGCTGCATCTGCCATGCGTAGGAACTCGGCGTGGGGTCAGGAAACAAGCTGCTTAGTTTAATCGATTGCACCAGCGTGGCGCGTCGCCGCTATTGCCTGCACTGCCAATGCGCATCCGCGCTTGAGTACGGTTGCGCCAAGATTGCGGCAAGAGGCGTTCAATGCCCGGAATGCCCGCCCAGCAAGGAACCGCAGGTGCTGGCACGCCGCACGCTTGACGTTTTTCCGGCGGCGTACATGCATTAGCGTTTTCCATCGTTGCAAGCGATTTGGCAACGCACCATGATGACGGCAACGCCACTCGCGTCATGTTGCCCGATGGCACGGGGCCACACGCGCAATACGTTGAACACTGTTTTTTTCGATGCCCTTTGCTGCCACGAGCAGCGCGGAGAACCACCATGGCAAGCTACCGAAAAATCCTGCTGTGCTACGACGGCTCCCGCGAAGGACGCAAGGCGTTACGCGACGGCGCAAATCTCGCGCTCGAGCTGAAAGCCGAAACCCATCTGCTGGCCGTTGTCGATATGCGTTCGAGCATCGCGCAAAGCGCGGGCCTCCTCACCGACATGGCCTGCGGGCGCTTTGAAGACGCCGCCCGCGACATCCTGCACGAAGGCGTGGATTGGCTGACCGAGCGTGGTGTACATGCCGAGGGTCATTTTGCGTTCGGGCATCCTATCGATGAGATTGCCGGGCTTGCGCAAAGTCTTCAGGTGGATCTGGTCGTGGTGGGACACCGTTGCCGCACCGGGCTGGCGCGGTGGTGGATGGGCGCGGGGAACACGCCGCTGATGGACCGCGTCTCGTGCAGCATTCTGGTGGCCGTGTCGCCGACCGGATCGACGGCCGAGCAGGAAGATGCCGCCCACGCCGCAGTCCCCGTCAAGGCCGAAGTGAGTGTCTGAGGATGCAGGGCGTCAAGGTACCTGAAGCCCGGTTCATCCGTTCAACTCGATGCCGACCAGCTTCCACGAGAACAGGCCGTATCGTTTGAGAATTGCCGAATAGCGCGCGTCACCGGCGCCGTGCCGGTAGTTCACCGTGAACGTGTCGAAGCTTCTATAACCCGCCGTTGTTTGTGGCGGCTGCTTGGGCGCCGGTTGCGCCGGCGCGCTCGTGACAGGCGGAGATTGCTGTGCGCTGGGTGCCGTGCCAAGTGTGGCGGAATCGGGCGAGGGCGGAGCCGGCGGTTTCTCGCCGGGATCGCCTCGCGGCGGTATGCCGTTCAGGATTGCCGCCACGCCATCCGGCGTTGCGTACGAATCCACGAGTGGACCGATCAGCGCGGCGCCAATCATTGCGCCCAGCAACGCCAGCGGATTGCCGCTTTTACGTACATCGATCTTCCGGGTAAGCAGTTGCCCGACTTGTTCCTTCAGACTCTCTCGCAGCAGCGGAAAATCCACATACGCGTTCACCGTCTCGGCATCGCGCGCATCGGCGGCGCGTTTCATGCGGTCCAGCGCAATATAAGGTGATGCATAAAGTAGTCCGAGCGCTGCGACGGCCGCAATTACGATCAGTGCGGTTAGAACGGATTTGCTGATGCGAGACATACGTCAGGGTGCCTTCGTGAGTTCGAGGTGATTGACGACGACCAATTGACAACCAATCTCAATTGACCGCGCCGTCACGAAATCTATCCCTCAAACTCGAACAATCACGAGGATTACCTGGAGGTCACGCAAGAAGACCGCTTTCGACGCCCGCGCGTTCTTCGTCGATATAACGGTCGATCATGCGCGAAACCGCTTCAATGTTGCCCACCATGATCACGCGCGATTCGCCGCGATAAACCCGCACCGGCGCACGGCGCTCGGCTTGCGCATGAACCGACGCGCTGAGCGACACCCGTGCAAACGCAGGTTGCCGCGAAGGCAGCACAGGCGGTTCGTCGAACATGTCGGGCGTGTTTGTGTCCTTGCGGGTCTTGCAGGAGATCAGCGCGCGCAGATGACGAAAGCGGCCGAACTCGCGGAATTGCCTGAATGAAAGCGGCGACCGTGCTGCGGGCGCGAAAGAAGCTGACGCAGCCGACGAAGCAGATAAAAACGAGGCAGAAAACAGGCGGGCAAATCGTTCCATGATGTTTCTCCGTGAACAATAGGGTGCGCGCCGGTTCATCGCGGATGCGATGTCCGTCACGCTTTATAAGGCCGGAAATTCAACCGCGGCGCGGCTGGTAGCGGGAGCGCCCGCCGCCGCAGAGCGGATCAGAAAGCAGCAATCAAAAGACGAGAATCAGAGCGTGGGCATCAAGTCGACCGCGCTCGAAGCACATCACAATTCGCCGGATCGGATCAGTCCGACGGCGATACCTTCAAGTGCGAATTCGTCGCTGCCCGAAGCCACGAAGATGTTTTCGTAGTCGGGATTCTCGGCGATCAGTTCGACGCCGTCCGGGCGACGCTTCCAGCGTTTCACCGTCACGTCGTCACCGAGCCGCGCGACGACGATCTGGCCGTCTTTTGCCTCGTTCTTCTTCTGCACTGCGAGCAGGTCACCGTCGAAGATGCCGGCGTCGCGCATGGAAAGCCCGCGAACCTTCAACAGGTAGTCGGGCTTGCTCGAGAACAGTGCCGGGTCACAAGCGAAGTGCTGCGAGATATGTTCCTGCGCAAGGATCGGGCTGCCTGCAGCCACGCGCCCGACCAGCGGCAGGGACAATTGCATGATGCTCGCGTGCGGCAATGTGAATTGATGCGGTCCGTCATCAGGACCTGGCTGGTTCAGCAACCGAATGCCGCGTGAGGAACCCGCCGCCAGCTCGATCACGCCTTTACGGGCCAGCGCACGAAGATGCTCTTCGGCGGAATTGGCCGAACTGAAACCGAGTTCCGCCGCGATCTCGGCGCGCGTGGGCGGAAATCCCGTGCGCTCGATTGCGCGCTGGATCAGTTCGAACACCTCTTGCTGCCGCGCAGTCAGTTTGCTTGTCTTGGTCACGTGCTTTAGCCCCTTGTCTGGTCCGCCACCCACTGTATGGATGAACAGATGCCTGTAGTTTTATACAGTATTCGCCGCTTTTCAAGCTTTACTTTAAGTTCGGCGTCGTCCAGACCACACAGAGCGAGAAAACAGGCTGCTCCAACACCCGTTTACCGGTCGCAACGCCGCTGCCAGCCTTCATTAGCACTTTTTGATCTAAAAACATGAAGAACAATTATTTTTAATAATGAAAGGCCGTCGATAGACTCAGCCCATCGAATACCATAAGACGGAGAACGGGGAATGTTGAGTCGTAGATCGGGGTGGGGCGTGCGTGCCAGGAAACTGCTTGCAACGGCGGTTATCGGGGCTGCGTCGGGAATCGGGATGATCGCGCAAGCGCACGCCGATACGTCGTTTCTCAACGTGTCGTACGACCCGACGCGCGAGCTGTATCAGGACTTCAACCAGGCTTTTGGCAAGAAATGGAAGGCCGAGACCGGCGAGACGGTCACGTTCAAGCAGTCGCACGGTGGGTCGGGCGGTCAGGCGCGCTCGGTTCTGGATGGCTTGCAGGCTGACGTGGTAACACTGGCGCTGGCTTATGACATCGATGCATTGTCGGCCAAGGGTCTGGTCGCGCAGGACTGGCAGAAGCGTTTGCCGGACAACGCGTCGCCTTATACATCGACTATCGTGTTCCTCGTTCGTAAGGGCAACCCCAAGCAGGTCAAGGACTGGCCGGATCTGCTGAAGCCGGGTGTATCGATTGTGACGCCGAATCCGAAGACTTCCGGCGGCGCCCGCTGGAACTACCTCGCGGCATGGGCATACGCCGAACATTTGCCGGGTGGCAATGCGACGACCGCCAAGGATTTCGTGACCAAGCTCTATAAGAACGCCGGCGTGCTCGATTCAGGCGCGCGTGGCGCCACCACGAGCTTCGTGCAACGCGGTCAGGGCGACGTGCTGATCGCCTGGGAAAACGAGGCGTTCCTGTCGCTGAAGGAATTCGGTGCGGACAAATTCGAGATTGTGGTGCCTTCGGTGAGCATTCTGGCTGAGCCGCCGGTGGCAGTCGTCGACAAGGTCGTTGACCGTCATGGCACACGCAAGCTGGCCGAGGCGTACCTCAAGTACTTGTATAGCGAGGAAGGGCAGGAGATTGCGGCGCGCAATTTTTATCGTCCGCGTTCGGCAACGGTTCCGGCCGCGCTCACCAAGCAGTTCCCAAAGATCAAGCTGTACACCATCGATGATTCGTTTGGCGGCTGGACCAAGGCGCAAAAGACGCATTTCGCCGATGGCGGCGTGTTCGATTCGATCTATCAGCCGCAGTAATAGCGGCGAGTTTCAAAGCATGAAGCACAGCATCGCCTGCGTTGATCCGCTCGCGATGCTGTAGTCGTAAGAAGCCACAAAAAACCAGCAACACCACCACGGCCGCACAGACGGTCAGAACCCCGAAGCGCCGTTCCCCGCGACGCAACGGTACTGGATGATGGACGCATGACAACTTTCACTTTCCGCAAGCCCAGCGCGCTGCCGGGCTTCGGCCTGACGCTCGGCGTCACGGTGGCGTATCTGAGCCTCGTGGTGTTGATTCCGCTCGCCGCGACCTTTGCCAAGACGGCCACCCTCGACTGGGCAACGTTCGTGCGAGCCGTCACGTCGCCGCGTGTGCTGGCGTCGTATCGGCTGACGTTTTCGGCCGCGCTCGGCGGCGCGCTGATCAACGCCGTGTTCGGCTTTCTGGTCGCCTGGGTGCTGGTCCGCTATACGTTTCCATTCAAGCGGATCGTGGACGCTGTAGTCGATCTGCCGTTTGCGTTGCCTACCTCCGTAGCAGGCATTGCGCTCGCGGCCGTGTATGCGCCCAATGGCTGGATCGGACAATTTCTCGCGCCGCTCGGGCTCAAAGTGGCGTTTACGCCGCTGGGCGTGCTGGTGGCGCTGACGTTCATCGGCTTGCCGTTCGTGGTGCGGACCGTGCAGCCGGTGCTCGAAGACTTCGAGCGCGAACAGGAAGAAGCCGCCGCGTGCCTTGGCGCGACTCGCTGGCTGACGTTTCGCCGCGTGGTCCTGCCGTCGCTGTTCCCCGCGCTTCTGACCGGCTTCGCGCTTGCCTTCGCGCGCGCGCTGGGCGAGTACGGGTCGGTGATTTTCATCGCGGGTAATGTGCCGATGAAATCCGAAATCACGTCGTTGCTGATCATCACGAAGCTCGAACAGTACGACTATGCCGGGGCGACCGCGATTGCGGTCGTGATGCTGTGCGTGTCCTTCTTGATGCTGCTCCTGATCAACACGCTGCAATGGTTCCTCCAGCGGCGCACCAGCCGCGGCGGAGCGGGTCCCGCGCTAGCGCTGGCCGGTTCGCTGCATGTCGATGGAGCCAAAGCATGAGCAGCGTCGACCAGAAAGCGGCGGATCTCGGGGCGCTGCGTGCCATCGAACACAAGCTCGATCCCGTTACCGAATCGCGCGCCGTGCGCTGGATCCTGACGACGATCGCGCTGATCTTTCTCGCGCTGTTTCTCGTCGTGCCGCTTGCTGCCGTGTTTGCGCAGGCCTTTGCGAAGGGCGTGGCGTATTACTTCGATTCGTTGAAGGACCCCGATGCGTGGTCCGCCATCAAGCTCACGTTGATCACGGCGGCCATTGCCGTGCCGCTGAACGTTGTGTTTGGACTCTGCGCTTCGTGGGCGATCGCCAAGTTCGAGTTTCGTGGCAAGGCATTTCTCACCACGCTGATCGACTTGCCGTTTTCGGTCTCGCCGGTCGTCTCGGGCCTCATCTACGTGCTGATGTTCGGCGCGCAAGGCTGGTTCGGACCATGGCTCATCGACCATAACGTGCAGATCATCTTTGCCGTGCCGGGCATCGTCCTAGCAACGATCTTCGTCACGTTCCCGTTTGTCGCCCGTGAGCTGATCCCGCTGATGCAGGCCCAAGGCAACGACGAAGAAGAAGCGGCGCACGTGCTTGGCGCGTCGGGCTGGCAAATCTTCCGGCGCGTGACGCTGCCCAATGTGAAGTGGGGTCTCCTGTACGGCGTGATCCTCTGTAACGCGCGGGCGATGGGCGAGTTCGGCGCCGTGTCCGTGGTCTCGGGCCATATTCGCGGCCAGACCGACACCATGCCGCTGCACGTCGAAATTCTCTACAACGAATACAACTTCTCGGCGGCGTTCGCCGTGGCCTCGTTGCTGGCGCTGCTGGCGCTCGTCACGCTCGGGCTGAAACTGCTCGCCGAAAACCGCATGGAGAAATCGATCAAAGCCGCGCAAGCCCGGCCTGCCGATATCGACGTACACAAGCCCGCGGCCGCGTCACTCCAGAACTAGAAGGCGAAGATCACCATGAGCATCATCGTTCGCAATTTGCAAAAGCGCTTTGGCGATTTCGTCGCGCTGGATAACGTCTCGCTGGACTTCCCCGCGGGCGAGCTGGTCGCGTTGCTTGGACCGTCGGGCTGCGGCAAGACCACGTTGTTGCGCGTAATCGCGGGACTCGAATACGCGGATGCGGGTTCGGTCGTGCTGAACGGCGAAGACGTCGCGGAAGTCGGCGCGCGCGAACGTCAGGTCGGTTTCGTGTTCCAGCATTACGCGCTGTTCCGCCATATGACCGTGTTCGAGAACGTCGCGTTCGGGCTGCGCGTGAAACCGCGCAAGGAACGACCGCCGGAAGCCGTGATCCGCGAGAAAGTGCATGAGCTGCTGAAGCTCGTCCAGCTCGATTGGCTTGCGCAACGGTTTCCATCGGAGTTGTCGGGTGGTCAGCGGCAGCGCATTGCGCTGGCGCGTGCATTGGCTGTAGAGCCGAAAGTGCTGCTGCTCGACGAACCCTTCGGCGCGCTGGATGCCAAGGTCCGGAAGGAGCTGCGTAGCTGGTTGCGCCGTCTGCATGACGACCTGCATATCTCGACCATTTTCGTCACGCACGACCAGGAAGAAGCGTTGGAGGTCGCGGACCGGATCGTGGTGCTCAATCGCGGACATGTGGAGCAAGTGGGCAGCCCGCAAGACGTCTACGATCATCCGCAGACGTCGTTCGTGTACGAGTTCCTGGGCGCGGCAAACCGCCTGAAAGGGACCGTCGATGCACAAGGTTTCGTGGCGCAAGGCGCCGCCAAACCGATCGCGACCGAAGCCAGCTTCGCGGGTCCGGCGGTCGCCTACGTCCGGCCGCACGATCTCACGCTGTTCCCGACGGCTTCGGGTCATCGCGACGGGATCGTGGTCGACGTGCGCCGCGTCGTGACGCTCGGCGGTTCGGTGCGCGTGGACCTGGAAGGCGCGGAAGGCAACGTGCTCGAAGCCGAACTGGATCGCGAGACGTGGCGCGCTTTGAACCTGAACATAGGCGATGGCGTGACCGCCGTCCCGCGCGTGCTGCGCGTGTTCCCGGCACATTGAGACTACCCAAGAAGAGAGGCTGACATGAACTTCCAGCAACTGCGTTTCGTCCGCGAGGCCGTGCGCCAGAACATGAATCTGACCGAGGTCGCGAACGTGCTTTATACGTCGCAATCGGGTGTATCGAAGCAGATCAAGGACCTCGAGGATGAACTCGGCGTCGACATTTTCATTCGTCGCGGCAAGCGTCTGACGGGCCTGACCGAGCCGGGCAAGGAAGTGCATCAGGTGATCGAACGCATGCTGCTCGATGCCGAAAACCTGCGCCGCGTTGCGCGCCAGTTCGCCGACCAGGACAACGGCCATCTGGTGGTCGCGACGACTCACACGCAGGCGCGTTATGCATTGCCGAAAGTCATTCGCCGGTTCACCGAGGTGTTCCCGAAAGTCCACCTCGCGCTGCGCCAGGGCAGCCCGCAGCAGATCGCGCAGATGATCATCAATGGCGAGGCGGACATCGGTATTTCGACAGAAGCGCTCGACCGGTATCCGGACATCATTACCTTCCCATGCTATTCGTGGCATCACACGGTAGTCGTGCCGAAGGGCCATCCGCTGGTCGGACGCGAGAACCTCACGCTCGACGAAATCGCCGAATACCCGATCGTCACCTACGATAACGATTTCACCGGCCGTTCGCACGTCGACCAGGCGTTCGCGAAAGTGGGCGCAATGCCGGACGTGGTGCTGACCGCCATCGATGCCGACGTGATCAAGACCTATGTGGAGCTGGGCATGGGTATCGGCATTGTGGCTGCAATGGCCTTCGATGAAAAACGCGACACCGAACTCGTCGCGCTCGATACCCAACATCTGTTCGAGGCGAGCACCACGCGCGTGGGCTTGCGCAAGGGCGCCTTCCTTCGCGCTTACGCGTACAAGCTGATCGAGATGTTCGCGCCGCAACTGGATGAAGCGCAAATCGCGGCGCAGTTGCGCGAGGCGGCGTAAAACTCGCTTCAGACACGCTCCGCTACAATTGCGGCATGAACTCCTTACACACTTCATTGCCGCAGATTGCCGTCCTCGCCACCGGTGGCACCATCGCGGGCGAGGCGAGCGATGTCGCGAAAACCTCGGGTTACAAGGCCGGCGTTGTCGGCGTCGACAAACTGCTCCACGCCGTGCCGTCCTTGTCGCAGGTTGCGCGGATTCACTCGGAGCAAGTCGCGAGTATCGACAGCAAGGACATGACGCCGGCGCTCTGGGCCAATTTATGCGCACGCGTGAATGTCTTGCTCGCGCAGGATGACATCGATGGCGTCGTCATCACTCATGGCACGGATACGCTCGAAGAAACCGCGTATCTGCTGCATCTCACCGTCAAGAGCGACAAGCCGGTTGTGCTGACGGCGGCCATGCGGCCATCGACTGCCTTATCCGCCGATGGCCCGCTCAATTTGCTCAACGCGGTCACTGTGGCTGCGAGCAAGGCATCGTGGAAGCAGGGCGTGCTGGTCGCGTTCAACAATCAGATCCACAGCGGGCGCGATGTCACCAAGACCAGCACCTACGCCGTCGATGCCTTCCGATCGCCTGAGGGCGGCGCGCTCGGCTGGGTTCAGGACGGACAGGTCGAATATCAGCGCACGGTCGTGAGACCCCACACGCTGCAGACGCCGTTCGAGATCGCGGCTGAATTGCCGGCGGTCGAGATCGTGGCGAGCTATGCGGGGGCATCGCGAGTGGCTATCGACGCCCTGGTCGCCGCCGGCGCGAAAGGGCTGGTAATTGCCGGTACGGGAAACGGCTCGATCCACTCAACCATGCAGCAAGCCGTCGCCGATGCCACGAAGCACGGCGTAGTGGTCGTGCGGTCATCGCGTGTCGGTTCGGGTCACGTGATGCGCAACGGCGCGGCGCCGGACGACGCGCTCGGCTCGATCACGGCGGGAAGCCTGAACCCGTACAAGGCCCGCGTGCTGTTGATGCTGGCGCTGGCCGCGGGTGTTGCATCGAGAGACCTGCAAAACGTCTTCGATACCTACTGATTCGCACACTCGCTCAATCGCTCGATATCGCCCGACACGATCTGTTCCAGGTGTCGGGTGATGGTTTCGACAGGCCAGTCCCACCAGGCGATGGCCTGCAGCCGGGCAACGGCTTCGGGCGCGAAGCGGGCCTTGATGGTTTTCGCCGGATTGCCGCCTACGATCGTATAGGGCGCGACATCGCCGGTCACCACCGATCTCGACGACACAATCGCGCCGTCCCCGATCCTGACGCCCGGCATGATCAGCGCGTCGTAGCCAATCCAGACGTCGTTGCCTATTACCGTATCGCCCTTATACGGCAAGTCGGAAAGCGATGGCATGACCTTTTCCCAGCCATTGCCGAAGATCTGAAACGGATACGTCGAGATACCGGAGAGTTTGTGATTGGCGCCGTTCATGATGAACTGGGCGCCTTTGGCGATAGCACAAAATTTCCCGATGATCAGCTTGTCGCCAATAAACGGAAAGTGGTAAAGCACGTTGCGTTCGAAGTGCTCGGCGTCTTCGGGATCGTCGTAATACGTGTAGTCACCGACCACGATATTCGGATTCTTGACAGTGTTCTTGATAAAACAGACTTACGGAAAGCCTTCCATGGGATGTTTGTTCTTCGGATCGGGACCGTTCATGCGCACTCCGGAAAAAGGATGTCATTGATAGGCCGATCCTGCCTTGTCGCGTTGATTCAGGCAATAAAAAACGCGAACCAGGGTTCGCGTTCTTCAATTCTTCAACCGACTCAACCTACTCAAGCCAGCGGCGGAATCCGCAAGACCTGTCCCGGATAAATCTTGTCCGGGCTGCTGAGCATCGGCTTGTTGGCCTCGAAAATCACGTCGTTCTTCGCGCCGTTGCCGTAGTACTTGGTCGCGATCTTCCAGAGATTGTCGCCCGCGGCCACAGTGTGAAATTGTGAAACGGGCGTGGGATTCAGAACGGTGATTTGATCGTCGACCTTGTCGACATGCTGCACGTTGCCTGCCGCGACGAGAATCTTCTCCTTGGTCGCCTGATCGGCGGCCTGGCCGCTAACTGTGACCGTATGCGATGCGCCGTCGAACGTGACTTGCAGGTTGTCGGCCGTGAGGCCCTGATTGCGGATGTACGCAGCGATCGCGTCTCCCGCAGTCTTGTTCAACGCCGCTACATCCGGCGCTGCCGGCGCAGCCGATGCGGTTGTCGATACGGCGCCGAACAACTTCTCGCCCGCTTCCTTGATGAAACTGAACATGCCCATGTTGCAACTCCTGTATTAAGCCAATGAGACGGCCGGATAAAGCCGAGCCTCTTAGTCGCACGGCATCGGGCTTAGTTCGCGGTGTTCACGGGAGGAGTTGTAATACTGTGTGGACGGGCACGAAGTGAAACAAAAACTTGAAGCAAAGCTTGAATCAAAAACAAAAAAAGATCCGGCAGGCGGACACCCGGCAATGACGTCTGACCGACCAAGGCTTCCACGTCATCGCCGGGCGCCGCTAGACGGACCCAACGTTATTACACTTCTTGCAACCCACCGGAGATCAGCCGGTTTTCAGCAATTCAGTTTCCTTCGGTAACCTGATGATTCGACATCAGTTCCAGCGCCCGGACCATGCCCGAGTGATCCCACTCGCGCCCGCCGTTCGCCACGCAGACGCTGAACAGTTGCTGCGCGCTCGCCGTATGCGGCAACGCGAGTCCAAGCTTCTTGGCGCTTTCCAATGCCAGATTCAGGTCCTTTTGATGCAGTTCGATCCGGAAGCCCGGGTTGAACGTGCGCTTGGTCATGCGCTCGCCGTGAACTTCCAGGATCCGCGATGCCGCGAAGCCGCCCATCAATGCCTTGCGTACGCGCTCGGGGTCGGCGCCGGACTTCGATGCAAACAGCAGCGCTTCACCCACGGCTTCAATGTTGAGTGCCACGATGATCTGGTTGGCCACCTTGCAGGTTTGCCCCGCGCCGTTATCGCCGATGAGCGTGATGTTCTTGCCCATCGCTTCGAAGAGCGGCTTCGCGCGTTCGAACGCAGCTTCCGGGCCGCCGACCATGATGGTGAGCGTCGCTTCGCGCGCGCCGACTTCGCCGCCGGAGACGGGTGCATCGAGGTAATCGCAACCCAATGCGTTGATCTTCTTGGCGAATGCCTGCGTTTCGATGGGCGAGATGGAGCTCATGTCGATCACGAGCTGGCCTTTCTCGAGACCCTTCGCCACGCCGTCGTCGGCGAACAGGACGTTGGCGACGTCGGGCGTGTCCGGCACCATCAGGACGATGATTTCGCTGCCGCGCGTCACTTCCGTCGAGCTGCCGACGACCGTGCCGAGCGAGCGCAGATCCTCAGGCACCGGATACGCGCCGTTCAGGACCAGCGTGTGGCCCGCTTTTTTCAGGTTGCGCGCCATGTGGGCGCCCATGATGCCAAGTCCGATAAAACCGATTGTTGCCATTACGTGTGTCTCCTCCAGTTGTCGGGTCGTGGCTTCAAGCCACCGCGCGCGCGTTCTTCCAGCCTGCAAGCTCGCTCAGCCATCCAAGGCCGGCTTCGGTCGTCGCACGCGGCTTGTATTCGCAACCGATCCAGCCTTGATAGCCGACCGAATCGAGCAGCGAGAACAGGAACGGATAGTTGATCTCGCCCGTGCCCGGTTCGTTGCGGCCGGGGTTGTCGGCGAGTTGAACGTGCGCGATCAGTGGCAGGTTGCGTTTGATCGTCGCCGCAAGTTCGCCTTCCATGCGCTGCATGTGATAGATGTCGTACTGCAGGAACAGGTTGTCCGAGCCGACATCGCGGATCACATCCAGCCCTTCCTGCGATTTGTTCAGCGCGAAGCCGGGGATATCGAAGTGATTGCACGGCTCGACCAGCAGCCTGATGCCTTCCTTCTTCAACGCGGCGGCGGCGAACTTCAAATTCTCAACGATGGTCGCCCGTGCGTCCTCACGGCTCACCGAAGCAGGCGGAATACCGACCAGGCAATTGAGTTGCGGCACGTTCAACGCCTTCGCGTATTCGATCGCCTTCGACACGCCTTCGCGAAACTCTTCCTTGCGGTCCGGCAGACACGCGATGCCACGCTCGCCGCCTTCCCAATTGCCGGCCGGGAGGTTATGCAGCACGATCTGAAGGTTGTTGTCGTCAAGACGCTGGCGCAAATCCGCGATGGAGTACGGATACGGAAACAGGAACTCCACCGCCTCGAAACCCGCTTCCGCTGCCGCTGCAAAGCGGTCGAGGAAGGGCACTTCGTTGAACAGCATCGTCAGGTTTGCGGCAAATTTCGGCATGGTTTCTACTCTCTCAGGCTGCATTCAGGCTACGTTCTGACTGGTACTCAGGCGTTCGATGTCGACGCAATGGCCGTCGGCGCGTCCTGCTCGGTTTCGGCGAGCGGCTCGAACTCGTTGATGGCATCGATTTCCGTGCCCATCGCAATGTTCGTCACGCGCTCCAGAATCACTTCCACGATGACCGGCACGCCGAACTCCGCGAGCATCCCTTCGGCCTTGCGCAGCGCCGGGGCGAGATCTTCCGGTTTGAAGACGCGCATCGCCTTGCAACCCAGACCTTCGGCCACCGCCACGTGATCCACGCCATACCCGTTCAGATCAGGCGCGTTGATGTTCTCGAACGCGAGCTGCACGCAGTAGTCCATATCGAAGCCGCGTTGCGCCTGGCGGATCAAACCGAGGTACGAGTTGTTCACGACCACGTGAATGTAAGGCAAGCGGAACTGCGCACCCACAGCCAGCTCTTCGATCATGAACTGGAAGTCGTAGTCGCCGGAGAGCGCCACGATCGGCCGTTGCGGGTCCGCTGCACGCACACCGAGCGCTGCCGGAATCGTCCAGCCGAGCGGGCCGGCCTGGCCGCAATTGATCCAGTTGCGCGCCTTGTACACGTGCAGGAACTGCGCGCCGGCGATCTGCGAGAGACCGATCGTCGAGATGTAGCAGGTGTCGCGTCCGAAGACCTTGTTCATCTCTTCGTAGACGCGCTGCGGCTTCATCGGCACGTTGTCGAAGTGCGTCTTGCGATGCATCGTGCGCTTGCGTTCCTGGCATTCGCCCACCCACGTTCCGCGATCCTTCAGCTTGCCCGCTGCCTTCCATTCGCGCGCCACTTCCACGAAAAGTTCGAGCGCGAATTTGGCGTCGGAGACAATCCCGAGATCCGGTCCGAACACGCGGCCGATCTGCGTCGGCTCGATATCCACGTGCACGAACGTACGGCCCTTCGTATAGACCTCGACGCTGCCCGTATGACGGTTCGCCCAGCGATTGCCGATGCCGAGAACGAAGTCCGACGCAAGCATGTTGGCGTTGCCGTACCGGTGCGCGGTCTGCAAGCCGCACATGCCGGCCATCAGCGGATGGTCGTCGGCGATTGCGCCCCAGCTCATCAGCGTCGGGATCACCGGCACGTTGATCAGCTCGGCGAACTCCACGAGCAGATCTTCAGCAGCCGCATTCAACACGCCGCCGCCGGACACGATCAACGGCCGCTCGGACGTGGTCAGCATCGTCAGTGCTTTTTCGACCTGGGCGCGGGTGGCTTTCGGCTTGTAGACGGGCAGGGGTTCGTAGGTATCGATATCGAATTCGATTTCGGCGAGCTGCACGTCAATCGGCAAATCGACCAGCACCGGACCCGGACGGCCCGAACGCATCAGGTGAAACGCCTGCTGGAACACGCGCGGCACAAGCGCCGGTTCGCGCACCGTGACCGCCCACTTGGTCACCGGCTTCGCGATCGACTCGATATCGACGGCCTGGAAATCTTCCTTGTAGAGACGCGAGCGCGGTGCCTGGCCCGTGATGGCGAGGATCGGAATCGAATCGGCCTGGGCGGAATAGAGACCGGTGATCATGTCGGTCCCGGCGGGTCCCGACGTTCCGATACACACGCCAATATTTCCCGGCGACGCCCGCGTATAACCTTCAGCCATGTGCGACGCGCCTTCCACGTGCCGCGCCAGCACATGGCCGATACTGCCGGCCCGCTGCAACGCCGAGTAGAACGGATTGATGGCCGCGCCCGGCACGCCGAACGCCATTTCGATCCCTTCTTTTTCCAGCACGAGAACGGCTGCATCTACAGCTCGCATTTTGGTCATGACTGTCTCCATCCACTGTGTGTTTCGTTGCGTCCCGCCATTGCAGAACGTCGTTTGATGGACTTTATGCGTGTGCCGGAGTGTTGATAAGATCAGCCAGAGTCGTTTGATCCGATACAAAAAGTATCGAACGGACAAATACGGAGGCAAACAAAATGGATCGCTTCAGGCAAATAGAGACGTTCGTGAAAGTCGCCGAGGCCGGCAGTCTTGCCGCGGCCGCGCTGGAGGAGGGCGTGTCGCCGGTGATTCTCGGGCGGCGTATCGATGCGCTGGAAAAACGTCTGGGCGTCAAACTGATGTACCGCTCGACGCGCCGTCTGGTGGTGAGCGAGGAGGGTGCGGCATTCCTGGAACGCTGCCGCGGGCTGCTCGCCGACTGGAACCAGGCGGAAAACGAGCTCGCCGATGGCCAGCGCACCGTCGATGGTCATCTGATTGTCTCGGCGCCCGCAGCTTTCGGGCGAATGCACGTGGCGCCGCATGCCCCCGGTTTTCTCGCCGACAAACCCGCGCTGCAGATGTCGTTCAACCTGAACGACCGCGTGGCGGACCTGATCCGCGAGGGCTACGACTTGTCGATAAGAATCGGCGGCGCGGTGGACCAGAATTTCGTGGCCGTGAAGCTCGCCGAGAATCATCGCGTGGTCTGCGGCACGCCCGCGTACTTCAAGAAGCACGGCAAGCCGAAAACGCTCGATGACCTCCCGCGGCACAACTGCCTTGCATTCAACCTGCAGGGCGGCCAGAACCGCGGCTGGTATTTCCGTCGAAACGGCAAGCTGGCGACCGTGCGTGTGTCCGGCAACCTGGATTGCAACGACGGCGAATTGCTCCATCGATGGGTATCCGAAGGCCACGGACTCGGCTGGCGCTCGACATGGGAGATCCAGCGGCAACTGGCTGCGGGCGAACTGGAAACCGTGCTGGACGAATTTGCGCTGCCTGACTACGACATCCTCGCGGTGTATCCGCAACAGCGCTACATTCCGGCGAAAGTGCGCTACTTCATTGATTATTTGAAGAAAATCTATGCGCAGCCGGATTACTGGAGCCGCTGACACTAGACCGTACCGGTTGGCTAAATGCCTGTTGCCGATGCCTTACTGATGCCTAAGCCATTGAAAACACAGCGGAACTAAAGCGCGAAAAGCCCGATTTAGTTGTACGCGCATCCAGATCCGGCTATAATCGTTGGCTTCTCTCTTGCCGCACCGGTCCGACGCCCGGGTGGCTTTATATCCTCAAGGAGTAACAATGCGTCATTACGAAATCGTATTTATCGTGCATCCGGATCAGAGCGAGCAAGTGCCCGCCA
>Ga0153932_1000103_pt1 | contig 47196 bp, 55 predicted proteins | sample TSNJ016MetaG_FD_102273 | JGI IMG/M metagenome (GOLD analysis project Ga0153932, IMG submission 102273) | Attine ant fungus gardens microbial communities from New Jersey, USA - TSNJ016 MetaG | ecosystem: Host-associated > Fungi > Mycelium > Unclassified | place: USA: New Jersey, Wharton State...
GTCCATCCCCTTGACCTCGTTGTCACGACGACCAAGGTTAACAGCATGCCCATGAAGTTAACAGCCCCTTTATATCTTTTTGAAACCGTCTCTAAGGAAATCCCTCGCCTATTTGTGTATTTTCGGATGAGCGGCACAGCAATTGCGCTTAAGAATCCTCCAAAATTAAGCGGTAGCGATTCATGGCACAGCCCCAAGCAATTATGCACAACCCGCGGCGGAAGCTGCCACCTCGAGCAGCAGACCACGAGATCAACCACCTTGAGGCGATATTAAGCCTCTCGTCGCGAGCCTACACCACGACCTCCCTCCCGCGACTCGACCACACCTACTGGCATTCACGTGTCGACCAGCTTAGCGATCGCTACGACCTGTTGCCGCAACAAAAAAATCGAGTAGCAAAACTCTCGCGCTCGCTTGTAGCGTCGGCCGCGGAAGAACGAGCGTCAGCGCCAGCGCACGCACTTTCGCGCTTCGCGGCTTAAGCCTCGCCAAGCCGCCCCCAAGGATCGGCACGAACGAGCAAATGGGGCCGGCCGCCGACGCCATTTTAGAAAACGAGGGCGAGCCAAAACGCTGGACGAAAAAAAACCGCTCCATCGGAGCGGCTTGTGAAAAGGTTGAATTAAAACAGCGAGAGAGAGAACTGCGAGCCGCAATCCGAAATCGTCGCCGCGCTCGCTACTCCAGAGGAGGGCAAGTCCCATACGACTTGCGATCGATCCAAGGCTGCCAGCTTATAAAGCAGTTGGCTGCTCTGTTCGCCCAGCACGTCTCGAAACAAAAACGAGAACTGACCGGGTGCCGTTTGCTCGCCTTTCGCGATGCCAAGAGCGCGAGCCAACGGGCCGCGTACCCGCTGAGGTAAAAAGGCCGCGTGAAACGCCGCCGTTCAAAAAAATGCCGACTCCTTGGCGGGAGTCGGCGGGTTAAGAACAAAGGGGCACAATCACCACGGGATAGATTCAGCCTCGCCCTTGCGAGGCTTCTTCTTCCGCGTTTTCGGCGCCACGTACGCGTAGCCAAAACGATCCCACGCGGCCGGGTCAATCGGAATCGGATTCGTTCTCCCCGTTGCGAGGTTCACGAACACGCCGGAAAACGGCACCGTGCCTGTGCGAAACATCGTCCACAGAAGATTGAACGCCTGAACCGCGATCGCCTGATTAATGACCAACGACTGCTTGCGCAGTGCGTCGGCCATCGAACAAGACGGCGTTTCATCCGTTGCATCCAGCGCAGCGTCGATCAGATCCGGAAACAGTTCACCAACATGCGGCAAACGCTCTGGCCTTTTCTTCGCTTCGCTCAATGCCATCAGCTGCCCGATCACCACCTGGCCACGGTCTGTATCGTTTCCGCAGTCGAGGTAATAGACGTTGGCGTTGCGGGCGGCTTCAACAATTGCATTGCGCGCCGCTCGCGTGTCCACGCAGCCGATGATCAGATCGGCGCTGTAACAATTCACATTTTTCGTGAATCGCTGCGTCTCAGCCCGCCAGTTGGTACCCATCAACGCGTTTAGGCGATTGACGATGAGCGAAGCTTTGAACTCGCCCACATCGTTCGGATAAAAGCCTTGCCGACCCACATTGGTTGGACTGACCGTATCGTCGTCGAACACCGTGCAATCGATGCCGCCCGGATGGCCCAACTCCACCATCGCATGGTGCAATCTAGCGAGACTAGGCAGCACCGCGCTACCGGTACCGCCCGCGCCCACCACCAGCACTTGCCACGGGCGCGACAACATGTGCGACGGGATCGCGTGACGAACCTTGGTGGCTTCGCTCATACGGCCCCCGCCAACGTGCTGACCCGGTACCACGCATCCGGCACCCGCTCGACTTCTTCGAAAATACCTTTCGCACACAACCGAAACGCGAAGCTCGGGACGTGCGACGAGCAATTTCCAACGACAAGCGAAAACTTGATGTCGTGCTTGTCGTCTTCGTTGTCGGTGGTCGAGAAAAACGCCGGATACCTGCCGTGCGAATGACAATCGATGACCAACACCTCATCGTCGTGGCGTTCAGGCCGGTCATATTTCAACGACCCACTCGAGTTCGAAAGGATCACAACCGGCAGAAGCCGAAACTGATGCGTCCTGGTGCACCAGACGATCCACGCGCCCGTTTCTTTCGGGTGCGCAGCTCGCGCCATGGCGACAAACTCGCCAATCAGCTCCTCAGGCACGCGGCCGCAAATCAGTTCCGTATGCTCTATCGTGCAGCCGTACGGAATCGGGATCGCCGCCGTGAAACTAGCAACGCGCCGAACAAGCGAGATCCACGGAAGGCTGATCTCGAGGAACACACCGTTTTCGGCGACCAGCAACCGCTCGCCGGCCGATGCCATCGGTTCAATTGGCTCGCGCCGAGGAACCATGACCGTCGGAAACGAGCGCTGCAACACGCTATCTGCTGCATTCATATCAAAGCTCCTTGCCGGCGATAAGCGCCGCGAGAGTGGTTTTCATGGGAACAAGTGACTTCTTCGGGAACTGCTCCCCGAAAGCGCCGTCGAGCATTGCCTTCCAGAAGGCAAATTCGCCCTTGGGATAGCAAACACGCTTACCGCCGTGATTGGGATGTGTGAACGCCGATTCAAAAAACCCGCTTTCCCAGCCGGCGATCGAGGAGACGTCGATGCGCTTCGGAACATGAGCCGATCCGATGCAAATTCGCCCGAATTCCCAAGTGTTAAAGTAAGGCGGTTCATGCAGCGTTGAAGCCGGGGTTGGGCGGCTGTCTTCCTTCAGCGCGAACACGCTAAATCCGTTCGACGCTGCTCTGAACACCAAACCCGGATGCGGCACGATCGCGCTTCGCTTGCCAATTTCCGGGCAATCGAAGAACACGCGTCGCATCCCAGGTCTGCACCACCACGTCACTGCGTCTTGCGACACCGCGAGCACTGTCTCAGGAAGAAACTCGGCTTTTGGCGCTGCGTTCCGATACAACTCTGTGAGAGCCTTTAAGAGCGACGAGCGATCAATTGGCCGACCTGCGCCAATTGAAGCCCGACCGCCCTTTTCAGGGTTGATGGGGTGTACCGTCCCGTAGAGCGCCGCGTGATCTCGGCAGCCGTAAAGCAAAATGGCGCTGGTCGCGCGCAACTCTTCCCGGCGATCAGAGCCGATATCCAAACCTTTCATGTGAAGCTCCGGTTGTTTATGCCGCAAGAGCCGCGATGACGCGGTCCAGTTGGCCAAGAATGGAAAGTGCCAGTGACCAGTCCGCGTACTGCTTGCGGATGGACTCGGGCGTAGAAGCGAAGGGGATAAAGCCGTAAAAGGTCGAGCCTTCACCGCTTTGAGACAGATGCTCATAGTGGTCATCGAGCAGCTGGCTAACACGCGGACTATCACAGGCAATCAGCGTCGCCGCTGCATAGGCACACTCAGGTCTCGCCTGCAGATCAAAAAGACATCGAGACCCAGCCTTTTTGAGCATGAGCGTCAATGTTTCGAGCTCGCGACAAAAGCGTCGTACCCAACGAGAGCCACGCTGCTGCAAATGCCGCAGTGATGCCGCACTGAGCGCCGGGGTAAGAGAGAACTTTTGCGTCTTTCGGTTGTACCGGCCAACGTCCATGTCGCTCGGACAAAGCTCATCGCGAACCACCGAGGGAAGGTAGTTTTCTAACTCCGCCTCATCGTCGCCAAAGCGGTCCTTGAGGATCTCAAGCACGTCCTCATCGGAAGACTTACTGTCGCCGTCCCAGTAATACGAGGAAAACATGCCGAGAAACTCATCCGGCGTTCGCACCCAGATCGTTCGTCCCATCGCGCGATTGATCAATGCCATCGTGGTCGGGACCAACCGGGGGTGAGCGGCTCGAAGCTGCGCCGCCTTCTCCCCGATATCGAAGATGTTTTCCTCCTGCATTTCGATACCGAGATACAGGGGCGAAGTCGGCTCGAAATCGCGTGCGTCGTACTGATACTGCATCTGCTCGCGTACGGCCTCGACGTCGTTAATCACGAAGTTGAAGTTGAGGCACTTGAACCGTGCCATTTCCCGTTTCGCCCAGGCGAAAAAGCCTCGAGCGAATGCCTCGCCGGCGCTTGAAAATCGGGGAACGTCCCGAGCCCGCAAGGGCCCCGCGACGAACTGGTCGGCGATCAAGCGGCAGGCACCCTGATCCGCTCGCCAGCGCATCACCGCAGTGGTCGGAACCACAGGGGCGATGGCCGGAAGCGTCAGAAAATCATGGGCAGGTCCACATCCGGCAGCGGCAGCGCGTCTCGATTGCCATTGGGCTCCCGCGACAGCGATGTGTGCACCAGACTGCTGAGGATCGAAGAGCATTCACCGATCTCCTTGTCGTGAAAAAAAACCGCCCTTCCGGGCGGCTCCTTGGTGGTTGCGGCGTTGTCCGGGTCGGATAACGCCTTGAGTAAATCGCGCTCACGCATGGGAGCCTTTGGCACCGGCCGCGCGCACGAACTTGAACCGCATCACCTCACCCGAATACTCTGGGCCGTCGATGGCTGCGGTCGTCAACTCCGGGTACTGCGCGGAGTAAAGATCACGGACTTCGTCGGGTGTGAAGGTCGGGCCAGGATCGGCCAGATTCACGCCGTTGTAGACAAACTCGCGAAGCAACTTGGCGATAGCAATGGACATGTGAACCTCAGTCGAAAAGTGAAGTCAGGTCGGTACCGGATTTTTCTGCTGCCGGTGCCGCGGTTGATGTCGCCGGGGTTGGAGCGGTGCTTTGCTCGCCATGAGCGCTGTCATCCGCTTCATCCTCATCAGAAGACGTATCGTCGGCGGTTGTCGCCGGATTCGTCTTGCCGCCAGACAGTGCCTTTGTCGCCTTGGAGACTTGCGTCTTTTGAGCGGCTTCGAGAATTGCCGTGGTTGCGGCAACCTGGTCTGCAAGTGAGGCACGCACACCGTTGTAGCCGGCGAGCGCATCCGCAAATCCCGCATCAAGCTCAGCCGCTGGAGCGGTGAGCACGAGCGGTTGCAGCATCGCGGCATCCTTCGCCGAGCCTTCAGGCTTGACGAAAACCACAATGTCGTCACCCTTCATTTGCAACGAAAGCGTGAGCTTCGTGCAACTACGCAACAGCGGTTCGAGAGAAACAAACATGAAAAAACTCCTGAGAAAAAAATAGACCGCCACAAGGGGCGGTCTGAACGAGATGGAACAGCAGGTCGATGCGCAAAGAAGCGCGGGTTAATACTTGAGCACCTTCGGCAGCTTGCCCGTGTAATCAAAGCCCTCGACGGCTAGAAGCGCGTCGATGACCTCGGTTTTGGACTTGCCAAAGACTTTCTTGAAGTTGTCGCCGAGTGCGGCCTGAAGGCCGAGCTCGTTAGCAACCACCATCATTTCCGATTTCGTGATCAGTTCCAGAAACTCCTTGCAGAGCTTCCAGTGCAGACCCAGATCGAGCTTGTGGTGCTTGCACAGCTGCGTGAGGTAGTTGACTTCCAACCCCTCGATTGCAGCCACTGCGATTCCGATCATGGCCTTGTCGAGCGTATCGTCCGCTGCGGCTTGCACCGCCGCGACCGCCTTGGTCACGTCCTTCGAGGCAATACGTTCTTCAGTCATCTTTTCCCAGATACCGGAAAACGTCTGCTCCTCGATGCAGCGCGCATTGCCTGAGAGCACGATGGCAATCAGGTATTTGCGCGCCGTCGCCGGATCTCGACCGACTTCCCGACGCAACACCTTGCGCCAGAGCGCCACGCGATACGTCTTCATCTTGTCGGACTCGGAAACTGTCGTGACGGAAGGGTTAGTGGAAGGAGTACTTGCGCCCGAAGCACCGGCAGGTTTCTTCGCGGGAGCTGTGCGAGGACCGGTACCGGCTTTCGCCTGAGTCTCCTGAGGCTGACTTGCAGCTTTCTCAGCCTGCAGGCGTGCGGCCACCTTCTTCATGTTGCAGACGGTGTCGAAGCACTGGCCCTTGTAGACCTTGCCCATCGAATCAGGCAGGCCGCTGACCGCGGCGCCGTAGTTCTGGCACGCATGGCAGGCGATCGCCTGTTCCGCGCCAACGCCTTTGGGGCCATCGACGGCAAGCTGCACGCGCGTTTCGTTGTCACCGGCGCGCACGATGCGCACAACCGGGTATTCGTCGCGCAAGCCAGTCACAACCGTTTCAAGCTGCTGCTCGCTCTTTTGGTTGTAGCAGGCGCGGTTCGTACAGTTTCCCGTCGTGATCGCTTCGCCGAACATTTCGCCTTGATTGGCCGAATTGTGGTGGCAGCCTGCGCAATCGGTTTTGTCGAAAATCGCGGCGGACAGAGAGCATGCAACCTGTTCGATCGTTTTCTTGATTTCGCCGACCGACTTGCCTTCCTTGATGATCACAGGCAGCAACTTGTCCTGCGTCTCTTTGGGCAGCGCCGCAAGCAACTCGGCATGACCGAGTTTGATCGTGCGGGTGTTGAGCGCTTCCAACACACCGTTGCTACAGTTCATCAACGCCAGTCGCGCCTCCAGAGTGGCGAGCGACCAGCCAATGATGCGCGCCGCTTCCTCACGATCGCCCTTGCAGATGCCAACTTGCTCTGCCGCTGCTATGGCTTCTTCGGAAGGCGCCATGTCCGCGCGCTGCACGTTTTCGATAAGGGCAAGTTGCTTCGCTTCGGCCGCGTCGACTTCTTTCAGCGTGACGGGGATTTCATAGTCCTCCCCGTGAGCGATCATTGCGGCTCGGTATCTGCGCTCGCCTGCGATCAGGACCACGACACCGTCTTCGTCCAGACGCACGATGACAGGTGTACACACGCCCGTAACCTTAACCGACGCCACCATCTCAGCCATTTCGGCTGGGTCGAAATACTTGCGCGGGTTGGAACGCACGACGATGGCCTTAAGGGGCAATGTCGGCTGCTTCTGCGCCAGCAATGACGACACAAATGCGGCGCTTGCAGGAGTTTGCTGCTCGAGTACAGTAGGTTGTTGCATGGACAGGCTCCAAGAGAGGGAACCTGCCCTATCGGGAGAGGTTCCCGAAGGGTTGAACAACGAACGAATAGCCGAATTGGTACGGCTTGAGTTAATACGTTTTGAACGTAGACGAGACCACGAAACTAGCTATAGGCCAATTTCAGGTTGAACCAGCCGGGCACATGTTGATGTGGCGTTTTGTGACGCGAACGCTCAACCGTGCGCTGGACAAGGGTTTCCAGATTCGTCATTGCATCCGGAGCAAGCGTCCATCTCGGCGCAGAGTCCTTGATGATTCCACCCACTGCGCCAGGAGGCAGCAAGGCGGGGCACATCGGCGAGCAGGTTCGGCAATTCGCCGTTCTGCTGATAAGACTCGCAACCACTCAAAAATGCACTTTGCGAAGCTTCCTGTAGATATTCGATTGCTGCATCGGTATCTTCAGCGACTGTCGCGACGCGGTAGAGCGCCCAATTTACACGAGCGTCGAGCGCGCAGGTGAGACTGCACATAATGGTTCTCCATGGAATGGCAAAGCAATAAGACAGCATATGCACTCGCCCGAAATGGACAAGCGTTGCAATGCAGGGAGGAAAACGATGACCGATGGCGGTGCCGCCGGCTTAGGTCGATGCGTCAGCGACGCGGGTGATAGAGAGACGATACCGGCGTATGCCGTCCGCTCAGATCAGAAAGGTACGCAAAACAGGGCAGCTTACGTTGAAAGGGGCCTGTCGCATCTCGCGTCAACGGGTCACGCTAAAAAGGAAGGCTCGATTTGTCGGTCGCTCAACCATTCTCTCGTTGTATTGGCTCATTAAATTCGGGCCCGTTGTTCGCAACTGCGTTGACGCCCTTACTCACAGGAAACCACCGAAATGCATCAGCCGGCGCTCCGAAATCCGTCGCGAGCGCGAGGGCTTCCTCGAATGTAGTCGACGGCTCCAGCCACTGACGGGCATCTTGCGCTGAAAGCACCAGTGGCCGGCGATCGTGGACGTCGAGCATGCCCGCTTCTGCCGCATCGGTAACGATCACGAATCCGTAACCGTCTTTAGCGCCTTCACCCGGCCGGGCACTGCTCAGTCCAGCGAAGAACAGCGGTTCTGCGTCAATCGGCGTTATGAAATATGGTTGCTTGGCACCTTCCTCGAGCACCCACTCATACCAACCGTCGGCGGGCACGATGACGCGATTGCTCTTCCACATCGCCTTCCAGGCTGACGAGTTGGCTTTGTCGAGACGAGCATTAATCATCATCGGCACCTTGCGAGCGACCGCCCAGGCAGGCCGATAGCCCCAACCCTCCAGACGTGGGCCATCCGGGGAGATCACGGGGTGTTTTTGCCCAGGCGCCGCATTCCAGCTCGGGCGGAACAGGTCGCCATCGTAGACGACGTCAGGCAGCACCGGCACGACGTAATCCAACCCCTGCCGGGCACGTGAAAATCGACCGCACATGAAGAACTCCCTGTCAGTTGCGCTCGCATTCTATCGACGTGCGCTACTCCCAGTGTACCGTGCGGCTGCGACGCGAATGGGCCATTTAGCGACCGGCAGGGAAATCTCGCATTCGGCAACTTCTTACCAAAAACACGCAATAAATTGCGGAAGCTCGATCTTCTAGTCGATAGAGAACGTGCGGGGGCAGAGCAAAAAAAACCCGGCACGAGGCCAGGTTCCGAAAGAGATTGAAGACTGCAAGATTCAAAACAAAGCAAGCTGGTCAATCTTTGTGAAGAGCTTCACAGTCCGCGTGTCCTCATCCGTAACCGCTTGGATATCAGTTATATCGTCAACTACGACCGGGTCCTCAAGGACCAGATCGCCGTCACCAAGTTCGTGGCCAACATCCGGCCCAAGTTGTGGGTCAGCTCCAGTCGGCTCAGGAACAGGCGTGTGGAGAAACGCTTGCGCCTGAGACTCGGCCTCGCGTCTGCGCAACTTCCACTTCCAACCATCAATGACGTGCGCCGGGGTGTACCACATGCCCCACACATCGAGAGATAGGGCATTCCCATGCACTACCACGGCCGGAATATGCAGCAGTGACAGTTGGATATACGCCATGTGAATGCAGCATGGATCAATATCGACGCACGTCGCATGCATCGTCTGTTGGTAGTTGTGCCCTGCTTCGTTTAACGAGTCCGCCACGGCGATCACCATCCCTCCAGCGCCGCATGCTGGCTCCTGAAGGCGGATGAACCCGTGATCCCGTACCTCCGGACCACCGTCGCCGATCGTCAGCATCGCCATCAGGCGGGACACGTGGTACGGCGTAAAAAATTGCCCCGCCCTCGCGTTACCCAACTCCAGCATCATGTACGTCTCGCCGAGCACGTCCGTCAGGCCCGAGGTGGCCGCACCCGTGGTGCGCATCATCGCCACTCGAAGCTCGAACGACTCTGCGAGCTCGGCAAACATTTGCGGGAAAAGCGCAACTTCTTCCTTGCTATATCTGCGCACGATTTCCAGGTAACGCTTCTCTCGCAGGTCAAACTGCGTGCGGTCTACGGCGTTGCTGATGCTGATCGCGGCCATCTCGACAAAGTCCGCGAACACAGTATGCGTATGGTGACTATTCGAAAACTTCTTGATCATCGAGACCAGGTTGCGCTGATGTTGGTCAGCGGTCTGGTCGTGTTTTTTCTCTGCACTTTTGCGGCTCATGATGACGCTCCAGATTGGCAGCACGAGCACGCTCCCGATGGGGACGGTGCCCCTGCGGGAAGATGAATGGAAAGTTCTAGGTCTGAATCGCTTCAACCTACTTGAGCAAGTTCGCGCAACAGCCCTTCATGGGCGAGCGCTTCGTCGCACACGTGACGAACGAAGTCGGCAGTATCTAGCGCCTCAATTCTGTCGACGATTTCCGCTACGTCACCCGTGAATGCTTCTGGCGTGTAAGCCTTCGGCGTGTATCCACCCAGCGTGAGTGCAGCGTAGCCGGTAATCGACAGGCTGATTCCGACTTCGCCTGGCTCGCCACCATTCACAGCGGCGTCAAGCAAGGTGAAGTCCAGACTGATCACACACAGATGGTCCGCGCGCAGGAGATCGACGCTCAGTCGATACTCTTCATCGCCGCCGGCAGTGACATCACCGATCTGAAGGTCGGTCTTGCCAACAAGCCCAGCGCGAATCGCTTCAAGCTTTTCCGCCATGAGGGGCTTTGCGTGATTCCAGAACATCAAATAATTGCGTTGTTGCGTGAGCATGCGTTTCTCCAATGGAATTGCAGGCGCACGCCCTCGAAGGGGATGGCCCCTGCTGGGTTGCTTCGAGATTTAAGGGATTGCGACGTCGAGAGTTGACGGCGCGGTGTCGATGCGCGGAATGCGCGGTGGATGGACAGAAGATACCGATCGTGCGGCCTTCGAGCCTATTCAATGACGCCGATTTCGAGGCGTCTTACCAAAATTGCCTCAAATCGACTTATCAACATCACTTGGTGGCAACTCTGTGGATAAGTCATGACCACGCCCGGCCTGCTGTGGTTTTGCGGTTCCGTGCTTGGTTATTGAGCATGGCGGCAACGGGCTTTATCACGATAAGGGCCACTCCCCAGAAAGACCCCGAAAAACATATAGCTTTCCGCGGCACGAACGTAAATTGGTCTTTTCACTCCGCGCCTCTTTAATTACACGCGTTGTCGAAAGGCCATCGAATTTGCCCACCTTTCGAAATCCCGAAGCACGTAAGCACGCCGAGAATTGCCTTCAACGCTCGCGCGCGAGCGGACCCCGTTCGACTTTCAATCGTGGAGCTCAATCATGCAATTCTTCATCCGACGTTCTGAAAACTGGGGCAGCGCAGCGCTCCTTTCCCTGCCCGTAGCCATCGCAGTAGCACTGCTTTACGGATGCAATGGCCGCTTCGTCTGGCCGGTAGCGTTGGCTGTCGTCGCCATTCCCGCGGCTCTTGAAACTAGCCGGCGCATGCTGGTTCGGCGTCTGCGAAAAAGAGTCGCAGCGAACGACGCTATGACATGGGCAGTTTTCGTCAACGACGTAATGGTCGCAAAGATTCAAGACGAGCAATACGCCGGTGCCGAGCTGAACGCATGGCTTGATCCGAGCAACTACATTGCACAGGCAAGCAACTTTCTGCGGGTGGCACTTGCGACGATCGGCCGTGTAGCCATCATCACACCGCTCTTTGTTGTCTGGGCACTGGCAGCAAGCGCCGTGATGAATCCGGGAGATTTAGCCTACGCGTTCGCGCACGCGGGCACGCTGACAGCAAAGGATGTCGCGAGCTTCGGGCAACTCTGGACAACGCTTTCATTGCTCACGCTCATTTTCGCGGGCGGTGTGTTCCCGTTTTTCGGAATGGACATTGGATACATCGACCACTTCAAGCGCGACATCGACAGTCGCGTGCGGCGCCTCGCCGGCACGCCCGCAGACGGGGTCATCCGATTGACGCCCCAATCAACTACGCAATCCGCATTCGCGACACCTCCGAGCGCGGCCTGACTGCCGCGCGGCTGCAAGTCAGTTCAATTTGCCCCTACACCACCGCTCCCAGGCGCTCACCATGCCTCTCATTTCGTTCGATGGTATCTGCCTTCCTCTCGAAGAGGTACAGAACAACCCGGCTCGGTTTGCGCTGCACCTAGAGCGAGCGAAGAAAAACCCCGGCTACGCAGTGTGTGGCTGCAAGCCAAGCTCGATTGCGTCGCCCCTGCGACTTGTCATTCGGCGCTACGGAAAACTCTTCCATCTCGCTCGCTGGCCCGACGAGGGAGCCAAACACGACGCCACGACGTGTCCCTTCTTCGCCACACCGGGGCCGATCGTTGAGTCTGCCGGTCCCACGCAAGATGCCATCCGAAACGCGCCTGACGGGATGAACGCGAAGCTGGACATATCACTGAGCGTTCGCACCGTGGATCGCGTGCAGCCTTCCGGCGAATCATCACGCACGCGGACCGCGGGGAGGCGCTCCGCGCCTCTGCTAGGATTTCTCCAACGGATCTGGGGGGACGCCGGGCTTAATCAGTGGTCTGGAGGAGGCCAACGCAACTGGGGGGTCTGCAATGCGCAAGTGCTCGCGCAGCTTGGTGAAGGCAAGCTTAACGGCCGTCCAATCCAGGAGGTCTTGCACGTCACGCGCAGATATGAAGAAACGCAGCAGGCAGCAATCAAAGCCGAGTTCGACGATTTCCTGGCCCGAATTCAGACCACTGCCGAAGTTTCGGAGCGAGGTATCGTCATCGCTGAGATCAAATCGGTCGATCAGTCCAAGTACAGCTTTGTCGTCAAGCTCCGGCAGACGTTTGAAACGTTCTTTGCTCACAAGGACGCGATCGAGAAGGCAGCGAAGTCGTTCCGCTATGCCTGGTCAATGATTGGTAACTCCGACGCCCGCGTCATTGCGGTCCTCGTCCTCGAGCGCACGAGAGACGATAACCTTCGCGTGATCGATCTCGCCTTGCAGCTCTGCAACAAAGCGTTCATTCCGTGCGATTCCAGCTACGAGGTTGCCATGGCCAATCGCCTGGTCACGGAGCACCGCCGTTTTCGCAAGCCAATGCGGCTCGGTCCGGGTGACGACATGTTGCCGGACTTCGTTTTGACCGACACCGGAACCGAAACCGCGATCGAGGTCTACGGCATGGAATCACACGACGCTTACCGTCTCAGAAAGGCTCAAAAGCAATTGCTTTACGCAAAACGGGGAACGACGTGCGTCGAATGGGTGCCCCCCGCAGATCTCGCTTCCGTTCGCTTTCCCAGGGTGGCTTGACAACGCACGCCGCAAGATATGTTGAGAGAAACCGCTCATTTCGCGCGAACGCATGCCAACCGAGGACAGCCATGCAAGCACATTCCTTTTTCTTGAAGCGGGCGATCGCCCGAGGACCTGATTGGCAGGTCGCCTACCCCGCCCTATCGCTTGCCAGCTCCACCGATCCCGTCGACGAAAACCGGAAGCAAATCATCGTAGCCGCAGCAGACGAAGACCGATTGAGAATGGTCTTCTTTAGCTCGCTCGGTTCGATCCTGGACTTCCAGGCGACGTGGCCGGAACTCGAAGACGCGTCGATGTGGCTCGCCTTCACCCTTCGTTGGAATCGCTGGTGGCTGCCCGATATCGCCGCGCAACGACGGTTGGAAAACGCCGCTTACCAGCCGAACGACGTGTGCGTTGCGAACCGACCGCTCAGCGGAAATCTCGTCGACGACACCGCATTTCGGACTTACCTCGCAAGTATCGAGACGAACTACCGGCGTGACGCATCGATATCGCGCGTGCTTTTTCCCGTGTCCGGCGAATTCGCAGACGCGGCAATCTAACCCAAGCCGGCATCGACAAGCATGAAAAACGACAACGAAAGAACAATGATCGGCGCTACGCCCGTGGCACAAACGGCGCTCAGCACTGGTGCAGCCGGCCTTGAAGCGATTGTCGACGCGTGGGCGGCGGACGTTGACCTCGACAAACTCGCAGCGGGACTCGCTCACGTCTCAATCGAAGAAAAGCGCGCAGAGCAGATTGTCGCGTTCGCTAAAGCCGTTTTCTTAGAGGGCATATATCGCGATGTGCTCCGTTGCGAACCGACCGTCACAGCCCACGCATCTTCCAACACCTTCGAAGGGCTAGCCGACACGCTGTTGGCCCCACGCATTGTCGATCGTGACCGCGAAGGCTTCTTTAACCATCCGGCGCTTCCGGCGTGTGACGAGGACGTTCGCATCGACAAGCTGCTAGGGGCATTTGGGCTGGAGACGACGTTTGTCGATCTGGATTCGGATCCCCTTTCAGGCGCCACGAAAGACCGAATGTACGAAGCGTTCGACTTCTCGGATTGGACGCCTACCGCTCCGAACGGCGCCGGTTGGACGCTGCTCCAGATCCAGGAGACCGAGAACGGTGTGTACGCACTGTTTGCTCGTCGCGCTTCGAAACCTCTTCATCACTTGCACGGCGGCCGCAAAGAACTCAACGCGCATCTTTCTGAGGTTGCATGAGCGTCTATGTTGACGACATGCGCGCCCCCTTTGGCCGGTTAGTGCTCTGTCATATGCTCGCCGACTCTGATGAGGAACTACACGAGATGGCGGATCGAATCGGGCTGGCCCGCAAATGGTGGCAAAGCCCGATCAAAACTAGCGGAAGTCACTACGACATCGCGTTGAGTAAGCGTTCCCTCGCAGTCGATGCCGGCGCGATCGAAATCACCATGCGCCAGGCGGCCGCCATGAACGCTCGGCGACGAATTACTGGCGTGCTCGGCCCCGCTGACGACGCGCTTTCGTGGTTGCGTGAATACAGAGCCGTTCGCAACACCGCCGGAGAACCATCATGAAAAACACAGCGATCTCTTGGGCGACGCACACGTTTAATCCGTGGGAAGGCTGCCAAAAGGTCGGCCCCGGTTGCGACCATTGCTACGCCGAAGCTCGCAATGCGCGCTTCGGCGGAGGGGTAGCGATCAACTGGGGGCCTGGCGCGTCCCGTCGCCGCACAAGTAACGCGAACTGGTCCAAACCGCGCCGGTGGGCCACCGAGAGCGACGCATTCTTCGCTCAGCATGGTCACCGGCAACGAGTGTTCTGCTCAAGCCTCGCCGATGTTTTTGACAACGCTGTCGATCCTCAATGGCGCGCGGATCTGTTCGCGCTGATTGCCGAAACACCGCAACTTGATTGGCTTCTGCTGACCAAGCGAATCGGGAACGTCAAAAACATGCTTCCCTTAAACTGGGGCGATGGCTGGGCTCATGTTTGGATCGGCGCGACGGTTGTCAATCAAGAGGAAGCCGATCGCGACATTCCCAAGCTCCTGAACGTGCCTGCAGCCCTTCGCTTCTTGTCTGTTGAGCCGATGCTTGGGCCAATCGACTTGCGGCGCTACTTGACGCCGACCGGAGTGCGTTGCCGCGACATATGTGCCGACACGGCGTACGTGACTGAGGCCGAGGTCGAGACCGTTTTAATCAATGGTCAGTACGAACCGTTATGCCCGCATTGCGGCGAATGCGCCAGTTGGACCGGATACGATGCCGGTATCGACTGGGTTATTGTCGGCGGGGAAAGCGGCTATCAGGCTCGTCCCATGCACCCTTCGTGGCCGCGCTCCATCAGGGACCAATGTCATGTAGCTGGCGTGCCCTTTCTTTTCAAACAATGGGGTGAATGGGGCGAGTTCGTGAACGAAGCGCACTACACCCACGGCGGCGGCGAACGTCGGGCCCATGCGTGGGTCGATGCCGAAACAGGAGATGCTGGTCGATGCTGGCTAATGGACGACGACGGACTATGGGTGAACCACTCGGGTGAGCCGCGTACCAATCCGGATGGAAGTCTCGTGGACAGCATTGCAGTCATCGGATGGCACGGAAAGGCTGTGGCCGGTAACGAGCTGGACGCGCGGCTGTGGGAGGAAACACCCGAAGGACTTGGAACTCCACGGCGGCATCTGAAAAAAATGTTTGCATGACAAAAATCGTCAATTTGCGCCAACGAATTTCACGCGATAACCGGGAGCATCGGCCGGCCGAGTGCGCTCACCGACATATAAACCTGGACAGCCACGGTGGCATCGTCACCTGTGTTACCTGCAAAGCAATGCTAACGCCCTTTTGGGCGCTTAGCATGCTGTCTGGCCAATACGAACTGGCCCTTGAGAACATTGTCCGCCTGACCAAGCGCCTCACGTTGGCCGACGAGCGCATTGCTGCCTTGTCCGCGGAACCTGCGGCAGCTCAATCCCGTTCCAAAGACGCCGTAAAGAGTGACGATCGAGGGCTTGACTGAGCTCTGTCTCATGGTGCAATAGACCGTCGAAATCTCTGTGCCACCACGCCCACGATGAAAAAAACTTTTGCTTGCGGCCACACTGGGAAAGGCCAGTTTTGTCATGCCTGTGCTGCGCTCGCTAAAGAAACGGAACTGAAATACCAGGCACGCCATCAGAAGCGCATAGCAAAGCAATGCGCGGTTGACAGCGATCCCGTTGATCTTTCAATTGCCAGTCACTTAAGTGCGATCCAAAGCGAAGCTCGAAAAATTATCACCCAAGTCAATTTGGGTACGCATCCACTTGCTCTAAAAGGTAAGCGTCTACAGGCAACGGCGGGCCGCGTGCTGTCCGTTCCCGTTGGCCGGTCATATCGACTGCTCTTCGACGCTGATACCCTCAGACCATTAGAATTTATGACGCACGAGCGATACAACTGCGTCATCGATCGACGTCTCGCCGCCTAAAAACAGTACTGTCGCCGGCGTTATTATGGGAACATTTCTTATCGAAAACTTTTTCGATATTCAGCACTTATTCCCTAATTCGCCAAATATCGACATTACTTAAACTTTAGCCGATGACTGACGAACTTTTTCCCTGCAAACACTGCGGCGGCAACTGGGCATTTGGTTGGTCCCAACGAGTAATTGGAAGACCGTCCAGCCCGAAACTTGATTTTACGAAGTGGGGAACCGGCGCGGGTCGCGCCCTGATCATGGACGATACGGAGCCGCGGCCGAGGGAAGAACCACCCACGGAAATGGTTGTCTGTATCGTGTGTTCCGAGTGTGGAATGCAAACACCCTGGCAAACCGTCGACGACGACAAGCATGCGGCATTGGAACGTGCCGGCAAGATCTGGAACACGCGCTGCGATCGACCGGTTGCGACCGAGGGCGACGTCCTCGACCTGATCCGCAAAGAAATTTCGGCTATTGATGCGCCTTTCGTTTTGGATCTACTCTCGCGTACGACTGAAGACTGGGAAACGCGAGGCCCCCTCTTCGCGATGCTCGCGCAAAAAATTGTCGATAGCAAAATAACGATGCGCGACTATTGGCCTGTGGATCCGGTACTGATTGACGCAGCTCGATATCGCAAACTCGCTCAGCTGGCTAAGTTCGTCTACCTCGACACCGTCGCCTCAGTCCAGTTCCCACGCATACCCGCGACCGGGGGAGAAGATGAACGAAGCTTCGAAGATCGCGTCGCGGCCGCGGTAGATGACCTGCCCGATCGCAATCGCTGGTGACTTGACTTCACGAGGGGATCTCCATACTGGACTTATCCCCTCGACGCCCGGGGGCAACTGGAGAAAACCATGTCCCCGATCGAATACATCCGCGCCGCATACCGGCTTCGCAAAGAATTGTCCCTCGAAATTTTTACGCTGATCGCCTTGGGCTTGATCCTGAGTTATCACGCGATGACGAGCCCAATTCTCGGTTGGATTTTGCGATAACGTTCCTATGCACCAAATTGGAACATATCATGATAAAGCCCATTTTCGGAGGCCAGAAAAGATAAGTCGTTGAATATAAAGGGAATCATGCAGATTTTAGATGTGGTGAGGTCTGGACACCGATGGAACTCGCCACCTCACCATATTTTGCCCAGAAACCGAGAGTGTTTTTCGAAAGCAGATCTGCGACAACTCAAACGGTGCGATCACGTCGTCCGTTGCATGGCCCTGTCCCGCACTAAGTGGCGGATCTCTCCGTGTTACTCCGCCTGCGCTAAAAGCCGATAAAGGGCTTGACGCGATATCCCAAGCGCCATCGCAGCATGGCTCTTATTGCCGGCCGCCTTCTCGAGCGCAATGCTTGCCTGGCCCGTCGTTACCGTTGGCGAAGCAATCGCCTTCACAACCCGATGAGTTGACAGATACGCATTCGCCTTCGTTGCACGACTATGGCCAGCGGCTTCGACAACCTGTTGAATCGCGGCTTGGTGGGCCTGCCGGTCAGCGCGTTCGTCTGTCCGCTTGATGGGCGCCGCAACACCGCTCAAGCGCTCATACATTTGCTGAAGATATTGATGCCGTAAGCCGTGGCTGGTGATGCCGAGTCCCTTTTTCGTAATGCCATGCTTTTCCACGACCGCATAGTAATAATCACGCCACTGTGCCTTGGTCCGTCCATGCGGAATGGTCGACCCGGTGTAAGGGTTAGACAGACGAGCGGCCTCCTCAAGAACAGCCGTCTTCAGCTCCAGCGGTACGATTCTCGGCCGTCCCCCCTTGGTCCCGTGTTTCACGTTGATGAATCGCTCATCGCGTACCGCTTCCGCCGGCCGTAGAAGAAAGCTTTCCTCAACTCGTAGTCCGAACGCGGCCTGCAACTTCAGCTGGACCGCAACATTCGCGTCGGTCTGGGCGATCTCCTCAATCTTCGCAACAGCGTCGATCCCATTCCCCGCCCAGGATTTGTCCTCAGTCGCAACGTATGAGCGAACCAGCCCGAGCGCTGCGCGATCAACGTAGTCCTCGAGCGTGCCAACAAGGTTTGGCTTTCCCATCCAGACAATCAGCGCACGCAAGTACGTGAGCTTGTTTTCAATCGAACCGCCGCTTTGCCCTTCCTTCACCCACAAATCAACAAGGAACTTCACATGCTTCGCCTTGAGCGAATACGGAGTTTGGAGGGCATAGCCGTTCGTTCGAAGTTCAACAAAGGCAGCGCAAATCGCCCGAGCGCGGAATTCCTGAGTTTTAATCGACAGCGCTTTGGTACTTATCCGCGTTCGGCTATGGATCCTCGCTCCGTTCTCTTTCAACAACAGCTCTAGCGCACCCTTAAAATCCGCTGGCAAACGATAGCTTTTCAGGGTGGCAGCGACATTCAAACTTGCCGGCATAGGTTAGGTCTCCGTTTGGATTGAGACGGCGCGGATAGCGCGCCATGCCGCTTGCCCGCTGTCGATCAGCATGCGCAACGCGGGAAACGCCGCAAGATGCTCCGACACGACGTTGTCGTTGGCGGCAGCCAAATTCCTTCCTACGACTGCCGCGCGCGGGAGCGCGCGATATCGCCTCGCGGTGTCTCCCACGCCGATCGGATAGATGTCTTCAAGATCACCAATTTGCATCACGCATCCTGTACACAAGCCCGCTTTCTTCCGTTGTTGAGCGCCGTCCAACAGCACTAGCGCGACCATCAACGGCCCTTGTCCTGTTGCGCTTCGCGAGAGCCGATCGGAGCCTATCCCTACCGTGCCTCTATCGCGCTGCGCGTCGCGTACCCCGCCGGGTCATACCTTCCTGTCCTTTAGCGATTCCATTCAATCAACCCAGCACGTGGAAGAAACGTGCTCGACTGTCCTGCTGCCTGCTGCCAATCCATCACGCTCCCGCGTGAGGACCGCCTGCGTATCTGCTGCACCCGCCTTCTCGAACCGGCCCCGCTGCGCGAGATCACTGTCGTTTAGTACGGCATGCTGCGTCGCTGGTCAGGTTGGCAGAGCACTTCGCTCTACAACCCGGCTGTGCGGCTGCTACGGCTACCGTGCCGACCGAGACGCACTCTTTCGCGTCCTGTGTGTGCTCACGCATTGCTTGCGCTCTGCACACGCGTTGGCCAATTGCTCGGCAATACTTTTTGCGCATTTCTTTCTCCGGCTGCGCCTACCGTTCGTCTTCCGTACAGGGTCCAGTCATCCATTACTCGGATAACCGATACCCCCATCCCCAAGCACGTTCACTTAGCCGCGGTTGATGTCGGGCTTCGTGTAACGCGCCCAGCTTCGTATGCTGAAAGGATGCATCCATGCGTGATTGAGCCGCGCTTCTACGGTCTCGGAAAGTGTCCGAGTGTCCGCTTCCACAGCGTCTCAATACGCTTCTTAGGGCTGAACTGCCCGCAAACCCAATGGATATCGCCTGTCCATGGTCCTCAATGTGGATCACGGTGTATTTGATTTGATTCAGAAAAAGGCCGCATCAATTTGCGGCCTGGACAGGAGGGTGTTTTCGCTAGGCAAAGCGAATCCCTCGATCGTCAAACTTGGAGGTCGATGCGCTGAACGCGCGGTGTGTGCAAGGAGAATAACCGCCGGTGCCCGGTGATTTCGATACGAAAGCTAGCTATTTCATGCGAGCTTTTGATGCCTTGACTTGCTAGGGTCATCGGTAGAGTAAAGCTCATGGATTTCCTATCTGGGAGAAAACCAGCAGTTAAGTCCAAGATTTCTAGGAGTTAGTGCTGACCGAGACATGGCGCTCGATTGAAGTCGCACTTTTCTCCGAGTTACCTCCTAGATAAACGGGAGTTTCTTATTGGACGCGACGCTGCGTCGCTTGATGTACTAGAAATCTCCTAGATAACTCGGAGATCCATCGTTACCAACCTTTTCAAGGCAGCGGCAATGTCGTGCCCAATCAATTTGGAGAGATTCATGAAGGCTCATACCGCCGTATTTGCAGTTGATGTCGGCTACGGAAACACCAAAAGTGCATTCCGCAACGGTTCGGACGTCGCTACGCAAATGTTTCCATCGCTCACTCCAGTCGCCGTGAAGAACGCCATCTCAGGACACGGACACGGCCTCCTCGATTCTCGGAAAACCGCAACGATCACGGTCGGCAAAGCGAGCTACGAAGTCGGTCCAGGCGTAGCTCTGTCGTCTGCCTATGGCAATGCGGGACGCACACTATCAGAGGACTATTGCACAACGTCGAACTACGCCGCATTGCTAGGAGGATCGTTACATTTCGCAAATATCGATCGCGTTGATCGGCTCGTGCTTGGCTTGCCGGTTCACACCCTCAACAAGTTCGCTGCGACGCTGCAGGATACATTTACGGGAACGCATGACTTCGGGCAAGGTCGGATTGATATCGAAAAAGTCACCGTCATCGCCCAGCCGTTGGGCGCGCTTATTTATTTCTCGAAATATCATCGCGAGCGCTTCGATCAACACAACGCACATATGGTCGTCGACGTCGGTTACTTCACAACGGATTGGATGGTCGCGAATGGCTTGACCATGGACGAAAGGCGTAGCGGTGGCGCTCCGGGTGGCGCTTCACAGATCTATCAGCATATCGCGGGACTGATTTCGGACGATGAGGGGGACCCGACCGACATCGAACGAATCGATAAAAGCTTGCGCGACGACATCCCGTTCCTTTATTACGGCAAAGACATCGAGCTGCGTCCGTATCTGGAGCAATCGCGCGCGGTGATTTCTTCAACGGTCAAGGAAATGCAGAACAAGGTCGGCCGGACATCGGATCTCCGCTCCATCTTGTTGACTGGCGGTGGCGCAACTCTTTACGAGCCAGACATCCGGGCGGCCTTTCCTCGCGTCCAGATCGACGTTCTCGACCATCCTTGCTACGCGAATGTACGGGGCTTCTTTTCGGCAGGAGAAACCTTTCATCGGAGGGACCAACGCAAGCAAGGAGTGATCGCGTGAATGAAACGCTGGAAATGACGATCACGATTAGCGCGGTAGCGACCCCATCTCTTTACCGTACCTTGACGAGCATCGCCAACCCGAGACAGCGCGCTGCTTTTCTCAAACGAATCGCGGACGACTATCTGCGCGGTCAATCGATCCCTCCGGCAAGTGACGTTGGACAGACACTTGAACCGATCGCTGAACTGGCGCTAAGAGACGATGAACAAGAAGTGCGCGCAAAGGCAGTGAAAGGAAACCCCGATACTGCCCCACCAAATCCAGCCAAAAGTCCTGCCGTCCAGGGTGACGATGACCACTACGACTTCCTTGAAAGCAACTTGTCTGGATACCAATAACTCTTCGGCCGACCCGGCGCGATACGCCAGGTCAGCGATCACATCCTGATCACATCCGGCACAGCTCACGTTCCGACGCCCAAAACATCGGGCGTGCACCACACACGCAACCGTTTTGAATGAATCTCAACGACGACGTGATCTGGCGAAGGACTATAACGCTTCGTCGGGCACGACTCGGAGCGCGAGCGATCGTGCCTTGACTTCCTGAAGGAACTGTCAACATGGGTCATCGGCTGTGAAAAGCCACCGACCCATGGAGAATATAATGATGCTTCTAAGAGAACTTGCACAATTGGATTGGAGCAAGGCTGTTCGGTTCTGGATTCTCGTTGCGATGATCATCGCGCTTTGCGAAGCGGCAGTTCTTGTACAACGCGGGATCAAGGAAAAGAAGGAGAACAAAGATGCTTAATCGTTTTTTGTCTCTGGATCGGGCCTTTCAGCGCGCGATCATCGGATCTATTTTCTTTTTCGCCTTTCTGATCAACATCGGTGGGTTCAAGTCGAGTCACACCGCCAATGTGATTGCAGGTATCAGTATCGTGGGTGCTTGGCTGTCGTTCGGCATGCTCAGACCCACGATCCTCTTCGTGAAACTGCTTCTCGGTCTGGTGCTCTTTTGCACGATATTTCTTCGCATCTAACCTGAAGCGAAGGGTCTACGAAACGTACAGGCGAAAAAAAACCCGGCATTGCCGGGTTTCTCTTTATCGATATTGCAAAAGAATATCTTTCGCACCTGCCTCTCGCTGGACGCAGTACGTCACAGCCATTTCAAAATTTAGGCCTTGCTGCGCGCGCCGCATTCTGCCCGCCGTCTTACGCTCGAACACATCGTATTCCTTGGCTTCGGATTTGCAGACCGGAACAGATCCGTTCTTTATGCCCGAGGTCGCGATGATCTCGAAGCGGCCGACTTTCACACAAAAGCTCATGTTCTTCTCCTAAATGGAAAAGCCCGGGCGGATGTCGGCCCCGGTGGGGACGAATCCCACCGGGCGGTTTAAAAGTTTGCCTACGCAGATAGCTCTGCTACATCATCAAATACTCAGCGTGCGCTCTGCAATTGACACGTCACGGTGGCCCGCGACAGACCGCGACACCACCGATTGCGAAGCAAGCCATTCGTCCGCAAAGTCGGTCTCCCGCTTCTTTGGCCGATGGATGATCGCGGTGAATCCGTCCGCACGAAGCCGTTTGGCGAGGACCAGCGCAGCGTCAACACCGGGAGACTTCTTCGTTTTCGGATCCACTGCATCGAAGTCCGCGAACACATGCACGACACGGATGCCCAGTCCCTCGGGAACAACGAAATCCGCTAGCAAAATCCGATTGAGGCAGAACCACACGGGCACACCGAATAGCATGTGAGCCGCGTAGGCCGTTTCCATCCCTTCAGCCACGCCGATTTCCCCATCAACCGGGTCCATCAGCCGGACTGCGCCGCCGTTCAACTTGCGCAATGTCAGGTCGTTCAACTTCGACGGCAGAATTTCGCCATCGCTAGTGATGATCGATGCCTTAGCAGGCTTCGATCGGTCAAGGAATGTTCGGTGCAGCGTCCCTAGCTGACCGTCCGGCAGGGTGAATCGAGCGAGGATCCCCGGCCACTGGCCAAGGACCTTTTTCTCGTGTCGATACTCGAGCATTCCCATTCGAAGCGCTTTTGAGGGCGGGACAGCTAAGCCCGGAACGCGCGCACTCAGGTATCGCGCTGCCGCGGTAGTGCTTCCAATCCCGACAGCACGCTCCCACATTGAATCAAGATGCTTTTGTATCCACGCGGGATCAATTTTCCGCTTGGCGCCAGTCGCAGACACTGCTGGCATGCGACTCGCCTGCAACCGAGTCTCGGCCAACGTTCCACCATCGAGCTCTATCATCAGCTCACGAAACGAAATGTCGGCGGAGCGGCAGATCAACTGGAAACCATCTCCAGCCGTCCGATCTCCTCCATCGCATTTGCGGCATACCCAATCGCCGCGGCCGCGCTTGTTGTCATAAGTGAAGCGGTCATTGCCGCCGCAGATGGGACACGGTGCGCCTTTCCCGGTCAGCGAGGCTGCTGGAACTCCATACCGCTGGAGCAACGCAACCCACTGTTCCGGGGACAGCTTTACGTCCTTAACATTCATTGTCACTCCAGTCGTGCTGTGGTTGGGGGTCGATGCCTGAACAGGCGGTAAAAACCGTGCTCAAAAAAGCCGTCCTGGTGGCGCATTGCGACCAAGAGACGAACGGCTTTTTTCAGCAAGGGACTGCGATAGATAAACGAGGCGCGAACGCGCAATGAAGATATAAAGGAACCCTGACAATAAGCACCTTCGTCGCCCTGCTCATCCATGTCGGATGGCAGGAGCAACGAGAGGTGAGGTTTTACGGGATGCGTGGAAAGATCGTGGAGCAGCTAGATAGCTGACCAAGCGCGGCGCGCGTGGAAAGCCGCGAACGGGATATCGTCGTCGTCTGAAAACCCACCGCCTCCGCCACCGCCGGTTGGGGGCGCCGATGCTGTAGGACGCGCAGCGGCTGAGCGGGATGCTGGTGCTCTGGGTGAAGATCGAGCCGTACCCTGAGATTCGAAATCACCGTCGTCGCGCTCGCTTCGATCTGCCGTCGAACGACCACCAAGCATTTGCATTTGATCTGCGACGATCTCCGTCGAATACTTCTCGACGCCGGCTTGGTCCGTGTACTTTCGTGTCCGGATTCTGCCTTCGATGTAGATCGACGAGCCTTTCTTCAAATACTCGTTTACCACTTCCGCTAGACGCCCAAAAAATGAAACTCGATGCCATTCGGTTGCTTCCTTCATCTCGCCGGATGCCTTGTCCTTATAACGATCAGTCGTAGCAGTCGAATGTTCGAGACAGCGTCACCGCTCGGCAGATACCGCGTTTCAGGGTCCGCGCCAAGATTGCCGACGAGGATGACCTTATTTACTGATGCCATATAAACCTCCTTAAGATTTTTTGCGAATTGACCATTGCCATTTGTCCCACAGGACCTGAGCCCCTTGAGCGTCAAGCTTAGGGCGACCGCGTTTATCGACCGCCGGCACCTTGATCTTGCCCAGGCGCTTCACTTCCACAGAATCGCCGATGGTGCAATGCGCGTCTGCGATTGCATCGCGCAGTCCCTCGCCCTGAAGCACGTGGGTTTCGCCTCGATGCGTGAGAGTCAGACAGAACGATTCGTAGGTTTTTCCTGGACGCTTTCCGTCCGGAAATGACTTTTCACCCCACTCCTTGATAGTCCCCAACCGGGGACGCTCGGAGCGACGCGTTTGCACCTCGGTGGACTTGACGTCCTCGACATGCGATACGTCGTTGTCAATTGCCTCGGCTCGTGGCGCATCGTGTGCAGAAACGGGCGCACCCTGCTCTCTGGACTCCTGCGAGCGATGCCGTGAGAGACCCGGCGATTCTTTGATAGCAGCCGCGATCGCTTCGGTGACAGAACACGAGAATTCGCGCACCATCGCCCAATGAGGCGTGAGCGCCGGAATGAGCTTCATGCCGACCGTTGTTTCCCGAAGGTCGTAGTCGAATGCAGGTTTGAACTGCACGACGACGTCGCCTTCATCGCGAAACAGAACAGGCTCGCCGGCAATCGTGACGTGACGCTCGTTCGACGCACCGTTGCCAACGATAATCGGCGCCGGGTGAGCATCTGACTTGACGGGTGCCGGAGCAACTGAGGTTGAGGCCCGGTGGGTAGCTGCTGACGAAAGCAGGCTCTCGAAGATTTTTCCAAATGTGAGCGATGTCATCGCGCCTCCTACAGGAGCGTGCCAAAGCATTCACACCGCACTTCTTCCATGTCACGCCTGAGCAAGGGGTTGCTCGTTATGACGTCTTGCAGGATCTCGGGGTCTACACCATTGATGCTGCAGACGTAACGGTACGGCAACGCACCGTCCCAAAAACCCATGACCCATCCTAGTGTTGCCTTGTAGTCGGCAACGTCCAGTTTCTTTCTGCTTTTGAGCCGTTCGCTCAATAGCGTGCAGCAGTCCATCAGCGATTCCGGCATGTTGTCTCCACGCCGGCTGTCTGTTGCGAAGCTAACGAGCGCGTCAACCATCTTGTCCATCACGCCCTCACTCCAGAACCGCGGGTCGGGAAGAGGTTCGGGTTTAACAATGGCGGGAACGATCGCAGACGGACCACCGAACATATCGAGTTGCCATGCCGTGCCTTCGTTTTGCATGAGATTTGCTCCGAATGAACGGGAATCCCAGGCCCGAACGGGAGGATTCCCGTAGGGGTGAAGGTGCAAAGCCGCCAGGACGGCGGCTTTGCGGTGTAGGCGTAGCGACTAGCTGTCGGTGCCTGTCTTAAGGGGAACGACAACAGCAGATTTTGCGTATTGGCGCTTGATAGGTACTACGGTTTGCTGAACGGATTCGACGGCCGTCATAGGGGCTGTGGTCGCAGGTACAGCTTGCGGCTTTGCCTCGTCGCTCGAGGGGTCCGACTTCAGCGCCGAGCGGATGGACTTCTTTATCCAATAGACGGCGACGAAAAATACGAATACGCCAGCAAAAAACGAATGCGCGGCGAACCAAAGTGCAAAGCACACGGCTAGCAACGCGAAGGGCGACTTGACTGCCAGATAAACCAACTGCTTCGGCATTTTTCTCTCCAGAAAAATTAACGCTCAATGGGATGTCTGAACACGTGTGTTTAGAGGGTTTCGATGCTCATCAGAGCAGGGAAAACAGGCGCGTGGAGAGACGCTTTCGTCACGACTGATTTGTCAGTCCTGGCGAAAGCGATTCAACGGAAGAGTGGATATGGCGCAAACGGGCGTGTCTCGCCCGCGGCTTCATGTCGATGCGTCGGAGACGCGGGAATAAATCCAAATTTACGCGAGCGCCGCGCACGTCGGCATCTGGAAAGATCACGAATTCACGTGGCCTTAACCCGTTAACCCGGCCTTGATGAACTACATATATCCCGCTCCTTGACATCGCTGTAGACCTGCCAAGCTGGTGTCATCCACTTTGAAGGGGTTCAAGATGTTTTTAACGATCGGTCTAATCGCAACTGGGTTGTATCTGTATCGCCAATCCAGACATCGCGGCCGCACGGCGAATCCGTTGAGGGATTTCCGCTTGCAGACACGTGCGCAAGCTTCAGGTGAACAAGGTGAACGCCTCACGCAAACCAAGCTGCGTGAAACCCTAGATTTGCTGTGCAACGACGACTATTACCTTCACGACGGCCCTCTCATCCTCGTGCATGCACCCGGATCAAAGTATCCGACCATCGAGATTGACCATTTCGCGGTGACGCGGTTTGGTGTTTTCGTTCTGGAAACTAAACACTGGGCTGGCCAGATTGGTCCGTCATCAAGTCAAGATTCCCTGTCGCGGTTATCGAGAACCGGAATCACTGAAGAACGAAAATCACCCTTATTGCAAAACCGATCGAAGCTTGCCTTTATCCGTGCGCATCTGCCGCGCCAATGGTTAGTGGCTGGCGCTGGCGTTTTCACTTCACCGGAAGCGCATCTATCGCCTCATCTGCCATCCGACCTTTTTGCTTTGAACGACCTTCCGCTCTGGCTAAGGACTCAGCGGGATCGCAATTTCACGAAGGCTCCGATCGATGTTGCGAAGGCCGTACACGCGGTTGTCCAGTATCGGGACGGCTCGCCTACCGCTGCAACAAAGCATAAAAACCGGATCGCGCGGAATAGCGCGACGTCATAGGTCGCCATCGGGGAAAACTAACATTTAACTTACGAACTTAAATAATTCTGAACTAAACCCTTAATGATTACGAGAAGTTACCGATAATCATCAGATGATTGGCAGCGAAAGGCCTTTGCCCTATCGCGTCTCTCGCGAAAGAGGGGGCAAAACAAGCGTCTTTCGCGACCAAGCAGGATGTCGATCGGACTAACATTTTCATTGCTTCGAATATGCGGACCAACATGGAGAGAACGATGGGTACCGGACGCGATATCGCGCTTAAAGATCAGATTACTCGCTCAAATGGCGAACCGCTTAACGACTTTGAATTGTTCGCGATCGCAGACACAAGCTCAGTCAACAGGCAGACCATTGAGGCTGTCGCGCAAGAGATGTTCGGCACGGGCGACGATAGCCTGGACTTACGCGCGAAGCTCGTCGACAACATGCTGTCGGTCAATGAGTCCCGAGACAAGATCGCAAAGGAGTTCGTTTCGTTGGGAGGAAATCTCTCAATGTCGATGGCGCAGATCCGCAATTCCGAAACCGCAAAACTCGGCGACACAGTGTCCGTGCGTAGAAAGGCAGCATCGCTATGCTTCGATTTTTTCGAAAATTCGCTTCACATCAAACGAGGCGCCGCATACCAATACATGCGTTGCCATCAGCGATTTGGTGACAATGCAGAAGCATTGCGCGTGTTTAACCTCGGCGAGCTCAACCTTCTCGCTGCCGGTGATGTGACTGACAGTCACGTCGCGACCCTCATCGCCGAAAAGCTCGCGAAGCCGAAAATGACGCGCGAGGAACTGAAAGATATCCTCGACCTGTTGAAAAAGCAGGACGAATTGATCGACGATAAAACGCAACAAATCGAAAACATGACGCTCTTGCTCGAGGAGAGCAAGCTCAGCCTTGATATCTCGGAATCCGAGTCGCACCGTTTGCGAGAACAGCTAACGCTCAACGCGAAGGCAATGATCGAAAAAGAAGGCGCGCTGAACGATGCGCGTGCTCTGGTTTCGAAACGTAGTGCTGGCTTCGCTGCAATGGAGAAGGACCTTGCTGACAAAACCGCTGAGGTAGCACGCCTGACACGCGAACACACCGCTAAATCCAAGGAACCCGCGAAGGTTGAGATTAAAGAAGTTACGGTCGAAAAACTGCCCGAGGCGTTAACCAACTTGTCCGACGCACTCGCTACTGCACTCGACGATTTGAAGAAAGCTGAGGCGGCAAAAGCCCGCGCCCTCGAGGAAGCAGCCGAGCTCGATGCCGACGTGCAAACTAAAAAGTCGGAACTCGAAGCGTCGCGAGCCGTACACGTAGCGCTCAAAGAAGTGATTGCGTCGTGGGAGCCGTTCGCCGGAAAATTTTCATCCGCGCAACTGGCAGTACAGCATCTAAAGACCCCAAAGCATTCAAGCCTACCCTTCAGGCGATTGCCGCCACGCTTCAAAAATTCCTAGGCGAACTCAACGCCGCACTTTAAGCAATTAGCTTAGACCACCGCACAAACAAGAGAGCGCTCGGCAGCGTCGTATTTCCGAGTGCGAACGTTAAGAAAAGAACAAAAATGTCAAATACTAAAAGTCCTGCACGTGCGGCTAATACGCTGCTCCCTCATTGGCTTGCCGAAAAGATTGAGCGCACGAACTACGCGCTTTCGGATTTCATGCACTTGGCATTGCAAGCGCATCGTGGAATGGAAGGCGTTTTCTTCGTATCCAATAAAAACATGGAGATCCTTAAAGAAAATGCCGTTCCAATGGCAACTCTGATGAACATGCCATTTCTCGCGCTGTCGCCAGCGCTCGCGGATCATCGCGACTGGCAGACATTCGTTGAGGGAAGAACGACATCAACGAATGTAGACAAGCTTACCGCCGCTATGCCCATGGTCGACCATCTGACCGCTCGCGATATCTTTCACTACAACCGCACCTATATCCAGATGCTGAAAGACGTCCTGCATATGAGCCTCGTCGCGGCTCCCATTCTTGGACTATCGCACGATCTCGCTCAATATCTGCGCGAAAAGCCGATCGCGTTGCTTGAAGCGGCTATAGGGGGGATTGGCTTCCCGCTATTCAGATGGCGGTTTAACGAACCGAATTTCTGGAGAGAATATGCAGCCGGATGGCTCACGGAAGAGTCCGTCGCTCACTACCTCATGCATGGGTCACCGCTGAAAGCAGCTGCGCTTCCCTATAAGCACTTGTGGGCAAATCTGCGTATCGAGCGGCACGACAAGGACGCCTATGCGATCGCCATGATGACACAAGGTTGCCGTGCATCTACCGCATCCAACCTTTTCAACTTAATGCCGACAAAGGCGCGAAGCACATATAAGTCAATACATGGCGTGAGTTCACCTTGTGGCTGCAATCCGAGCTCTTTGGTCTGGTACGTAGACCAGGCTATACATCGGCTGCAAGGCACGGCCTATACATGGATCTATCGCTGCGGGTTGGCAAGCGGTGGCAACATCCCCGAAGCGCTGATCGCGGCGAACGACTTGATCTCGAAGATGTTTGGTACGAATTCGCTCATCACCGCAGATCGCGGCAATCACCTGACGCGTTCGATGGCAATGGATTCGCGGCTGACGATGGCACCGTGTCGAGGATGTGGCACGCACTACATCATTTCCAACGGGGAAGGAAAGATCGAACTCGCCAAGGATTTCGCGTGCCCGGGCTGCAACTATCTCCTCACTACGAAAACACTTGCCGCCAAACGGAGAATTGCCCAATGACGCGATACGAAGGCGCGAGCCGTTTGACTAAGGGGTTGTCTGTCATGGCCGGACTGGTCGTCTTTTCGAAAGATGGGCGTGCTCAATTCGGATGGCGTGATCTGGCAACTGGCCGCTTCCACGCCGAGGCCGACGGCGATCACATCGCCGACGCGGTCGGAGCCATTGAGATTCATCACGACATCGAGCGTTAGATGGAAGACTTCGCCTATCTGTTTTCCGACAGCACGGCGTCCTGGCTTGAAGGACGCGGCGACACGCGATTTCGTCGCTACGAGTCCTTTCACCGCCACGCCCGAGCAGCCGCGGACAGCGCACCCGCGTTCGATCTCGAACGATTCAACGAGCAATACGCGTTGACGTGTTCACGCGCTCGAGGACGGCTTGTGGCGATCCTTGATAGTGCGTCGTTTAAGCGAGTGGTGCTTTGTCTGGTTCTTCTGTGGGGTGGGTCGAACCTGCTTCCCACCATTGGGCACTCGCAACCGATCGCAACGGGGATTGTACTCGTTGGCCTCCTGGTTGGTTCTCTGGTGAAAGGTCGGCGCGGACGAGCTCGCAATTCCTAGCAAACGGTTACGCATTGGCAACAGAGGGTTGGGTAGTCGCGCTTACTCTCCTCTAGCAGTGCGACTCGGCCAGTTTCACGACGCAGCCGATCGAGGGGTACAACGTCACCAAACGTCGACTTGACCTTTCGTACCACTCGGTAAGCTGAGTAATAAGCAGATCGCAAAAATGCGACTGCATCAACGACCTACGAGGTTATAGAAATGCTGAATAAACAAACGTACAAACTGACCGCGCTGAGTATCGCGGCATCGCTCATTCTGGCAGCTTGCGGTGGTGGGGGTAGCAATAGCACCGCACCCGCTTCCAGTGCGAGCAGCCCGCCTTCCACGACGTCAGGCGCCGTTGCGGTACAGGCGTCTGTGCCGGCACCGACCTATGGCGCGGCAACGATGCAGGCAAGCGCCTTCTCGACGCTCAACGCATACCGCTTAGCGATGGGCGTAGGCGAGTTGGCGCAGGACCCGATTCTGGATACGTCAGCGCAAGCGCATGCTCTGTACCTCGATTCGAATTTGGCGAATGGTAACCTGAAGGCGCTGTCGCATGACGAAGTAACGACATTCGCGAACTTCTACGGCGCAACGCCCTTGAGTCGCGCGCAGCTCGCGGGTGCATCGGCAACCGAGTGGGTTGGTGAAGATATTGCGGCCGGTCAACCACAAGCGAGCGCTGCCGCTTATGGTTCGAACTGCGTGAATATTTACCTCGATACCGTCTACCACTTGCAAGGCGTGATGAGCAATCAACAGACGATCGGCATTGGGTTTCAACAAACTTCCGGCAAATATCCTAACTATACCTGCGTACTTGACTTCGGTGAGACAGCGGGGGTGAGCGGCGCACCGCAAGCCAACGCGATTTACGCGCCGGGTGGCCAGCAAATGCCAACCACGACCATTGCACACTCGCCGCTGACCAATGAACCGAACGTCGCGCTGGCGATGATTGCAGAGGATGTGAACGTAGCACCGGATATCGCGGCACCTGGGCGACCAATCATGGTGCAGGTGAATGCGGCAAACCCTGGTGATGTACTGACAGTTAGCAGCTTTACGCTGACAGCAGCGAATGGCACTGTCGTGGCCGCACGCATCATCGTGCCGTCCGCTGCGTTGCCTGGATCGTCCTCTGGCGTCACTGCCGATATCAACAACGATGTGTACTCTGGTGTCGCATTTTTGCTTCCGCTCGCACCGCTGACGGCAAATACGACGTACACGGCAGCCTTCAGCGGCGCGAGGGACGGAACACCGATTAGCGTCACGTGGAATTTCACTACGGCCGCGAGCTAGTCAAGACCGAAAATTTTCCTGCAAAAAGACGCTCCGAATGGTTTTCGGGGCGCTTCCTCTTTTCTAAGCGTCCTCGCTAATTGCTATTGCCGCCGCACCCTGAGCACTGTCCCGAAGCAGCACCGGAGGTTACTCCACCGACCACGCCGCTAGACGGGTTAATAACGCATTGATACCAGACCAAAATGCCCGCTGACTCGCTGTCGTAGACCGTGTACGCGTAGTCCATTCCTCCATTCGAATACAAAGCAAAATTTGTGTCGTTCCCAAGGAATACGGACTGCGCGTTGGGCTGGCTCCAATAAGTACCTTGGACTGCCCAACCACCATTGGCGAACGGCAGTATCGAGTACGGTACACCGACACGCGAAGCGTTCGACTCGATCGCGGATTCACATGACCCGAGAAGGGTTCCAGGATCTCTCGGATCTCCTCCGGGGGGCGGGGTCGGTTGCTGCGGCGGCGCCGGCGGAGCATTGCACGAAAAGCTCCATGCGCTACCGGTCCAAACCGGCCCAGATGCAAAACCGTATGCGCACGACGGTTGTGGCGTCTCGCATTGGTATCGCGCGCCATTTTTCGTCCAACTTTGTCCCGGCCCACATCCTGGGGCGAGTGGTATTCCAATAGGGATTTGCACATACTGAGCATTCGCACCCAGCATCGGACCTAAGAGCGCAGTGCCCAAGGCCAGCGACGCCATCCATTTCGTTGTTTTCATTTATTCGTTGCCAAAGCTACACCCCGTGTCGACTTCCGCCTGCAGACCAAGCTGATCCTGCACCGGCGTGTTGTTGCCGTCCGCGAGAACGTCATAGATCTCAAGCACCCAATTCACTCCGTTGTAGCCCATCCCATAGCGAACACCGGCAAGCGGAGGATTCGCCGTTGCATAGTTGGTGCCGACTGTCGAGGGAATCACTTTCCACCATGCCGACCCTCCAGGCCCACAGGCTGGTACAGCAATCTGGTAACCGTTGTAATAGCCCTGAAGCTGGGCGTCGGTGGTGAAGTTGCCGATGAGATTGCTTAGAGGCACCCAGTTACCATATTTGTTGCAACCGTAAAATTGGTTCGCACCACGCACTGTGAACTGGTTCCATCCGCAATTCGCAGCGGTCGTATTGACGTTGAGGATGGGCCCTGTGATTGTCCCCGTCGAGTTGATGCTCGCTACTTGCTGGATCGGTGCGGGATTTCCAGACAAATCCTGCACGTACAGACCGTTGTTTGCACGGATTGCCGCACTGCTGTTCTGGTCGCCGTAAAAGTTGACGCCAGCGCTGCCGATCTGGAGCGCACCGCCATTGGTCGATAGGGTCGCCGTGGTCGCGTTGAGGGCGGCCATGTTCACGCCCGCAGCCGCGCTTCCGGCCTCGTTCTGCACAAACAGCGCACCGTTCGTTCGAACCGCTGCATTAGTTGAATCGCCGTAGTAAATTGCGCCCGCGCCGATCTTCAAACTGTTTCCCACGGGAAGCGTCACCGACTGGGCAGATACCGCACCTGCGTTCTGGATGTTCTGCAAATTCGCGTTCATGGTCCCGGTCAACGGCAACGCCCCGTCACGACGGTAATAGGGAGAATTCGCGTCGTTGCCAAAGCCGTTGATGCCGACCACCATCGCGGCAACATTGCCGATAGGGTTCGGCGTATTCCATTGGCCATTCAACCCGACAACCGTGCCCGGCACCCGGTTCGTCGAATAACCGAATTGATTGCCCGCCGCGGCCGCGACAATGCCGGCCCCGGCGACATCGGGATTTCCGCCCTTCAATAGCGGCTGGCTTGGATAAAACAGCGACGCGATGTGACATGTTCCGGCCGCGGCCGAACAGTTCGCCGGCACGACAGACAGCTGAATCTGGTAGGTTCCCCCCCAAAACGGGCCGGTCTTGTAGTTGACCTTCGTATTGCTTTGCGCGCTGATCGTAGCCAGGGTCGGCGCGGGGAGCGCCGTTGATGACGTTTGCGAGAACCCCGCGGGGATCAACGTCCCGACGTTATTGGTCAGGTAATCAGCCAACCCCGCATTGATCGCCGCCTGGTTCTGGCCTTCGACCTGCAACAAAGCCGTTCGCTTGTTCGCGACGTCCTCCTTGATTCCTTGCATGGTCAGCACTGCCGCCGCTGCCAAGACGATAATCATCTCCAGGATGCTGCCCATGTCTTTGCGCTCGCGTGGCTTAGGTCTTCGACGTGTACATTTGGACGCTCGCGTAGGCACCGGCCGAAGCGCAAGCCGTACCAGCGGTCGCACTACTGAATGTCGTCGCCGGACCGGCCACAACCGTTCCATTGACCGAGACCTGCGAATACGTAGTAGTCAGCGCCGCCACACCGAGCGAACATACGGCGGCCGGCACTTGGTAAGTAAGAATCAAGGTATCGTTACTTGTGACAAGCGTTCCGACCGAAATGGTGATCGCCTGATCGAAAATGCCTTTAAGCGTGGACTTGTCCGAAGAGAGCCGCGCGCCGGCTTCGTCGAAAGCCCGGTTGGTCGCAAGCGTCTGCAGCGTCTCGGCCGAATAGTCCGCGTCGTTCTGCGTCGCGTTCAGCATGCCCGTATGGAACATCTGCGCTTCGCTGGTGAACTGTGACGTCTTGATGTTCGTGTAGACGTACGCCCCGCCCTTGATAACCGCGATAGCAAGCAGCGCGGCACCCGCCATATAGGCACCGGCCTCGATCAGTGAAAGCTCCCCAAGCTGGCGTGTGCGTCGTGCATGCTCGCGCGTGCGCGCGCGAAATACCTTCTTCGACTCTTGCTGAATGTGCACCTTCTTCGCGTCTTGTTGCATGTGAATCTCCTTATTGACCAGTCGCTGAGGGCAAGCCGCCGCTCATATTGACTTCGCCAGTGACGACATAAGAGCCGACACCTACGGTTAAAAACAAGACGACAGCAAAACCGAGCAGCATGTAGTGCGTCATCCGTGCGTTGCGCTTCACTGCATCCACCACGCGTTCCAGCGAATCGCGACCGAGCGTCTTGATCGCGGCTTCAAAACGATCGCGACCTGATGCGTCCGTGATCACGTCTACGACCATCTCCGAGAAGAGACCCGTGTCGAGCGCGCGCATCGGCTGGTCGGGCTTTTCCGTTAGACGGCGGCTCATCGTGTTCAAGTGCCACCGCATCCACGGGTCTGACGTTTTAGCGATGCGATTGATCGCCGCGCGCAAGGTGAGATTCGAATCAAACAGGCCCGACAACGAAACGATGAGGAGCGCTGCACGCATGTCCCGCCGGTTGCGCCAGAGGAACGGGAACGCATCGAAACGGTTGCGCACGTGACCGACCCAACGCTTAAGCGAATAGAAGTAACTGGCGACAAGGCCAAACACGACCGTTACGCTGAACCACCAGTACTGGTATGCAAAAGTGTCGATCCGATAGAGTGCGCGGCCGAAATCCGGCCATTGTTCAAGCGGTTTTATTTCCGTGACCTGCGGATAGATCAAGCCACCGAACAACATGCAAAAGCCGTAGAGATACACGAGCAAGAAGGTTGGATACGCCATCTGGAGCGCGGTTTGCGCAGACAGGATGCGTTTGGAGTACGCCGCCATCTCAGCCAACTCGAATCCCCGCACGACTGCATCTTCCTGCGTCGATTCGTTGGCGATATCGAACAGCGTGTACTCGTCGTTCGGGATAAAAGGTTGAATCGAGTGCGCGAACGAGTCACCGCTCACAAGCCGCTCGCGTACCTTGGCGAAGACCTTCCATTCGATCTTGTCACGTGACTTGTTACGCCGCTCGTACGTCTCCAAGCGCAAATTCAGCGTTTCAATGTTGCGAAGACCCTTCGCCTTGATATCGAGGCGTGTCTCCTTGTAGAAGGTTTCACGCACGGCCTGAAAACGCCAGCGAGCGACGGCCATCTGCTGCGATTCGGGCAACAATCCCACTAGAGAACTGAACATGACGCCTTCGCCCCTATTTCAATCCGCCGGCGCCGGGCATCACGCGATATTGCGCAAACGACTGCATCGAACGGTTTACAAATTGTGGATCGATATCGCCGCGCGAAACCTTGAAAAGAGCGTGTTCATATAGCGTCTTTCCGGTCATGTCTTCGTCGTTGAAGGCTGTTTTGCGCTCACCTCGCCAAACCTGTCTCGCGCCAGCCCAATCGCGTTGTGCAACACGGTCTAAAAACTCGGGCGTCGGGCGATAGAATTCAGCGACAAGCGTCTGACCGGTGGTTCCACCTGCGACTTCTCCAAGGCGAGTGAAGAGACCTTCAAGGCGGCATTTTTCGCAACCCTTGAGGTCGCGGCAGGCAATTTGCGAAGTGTCCAGGCCAAATTTGCTCGACAGCAGGTCAAGATCAGCTTGTTCCATGACATCGCGCGCAGGGACTTTGCAGTTTTCACACAGAACGGGAACGAGCTTCTGGTTTCCCACCGCATTGACGAAGCCCTCGGCTGCGAGCTCGTCAATAGGCAATCGAAGACGCCCACCAGCCATCCGCATGAAGGCGCTGATGATGTCGCCGGCGTGGAGGGAGAAGCGCACCGGATGTCCGGTCAGGGCAAGCTCTGCGACAAGGCCCATAACAACGTGATCGCGTACTTCGCCGATGGTCAAATCATCCGGGTCTTCGCGCATCAATGTCCGGATCACTTCAGCGTATTTGCGATTGGCTTCGTCGTCCGTTTCATCCGGTCGACGAATGATCGAGTACTCCGACAGCCACGGTTGCGGGTACTCTGCTGGTTCGCTCACGGCGAACTGCTTTTTGAGATCACGATCGGGAAGCATGTAAGACAGCGCCCGCAGCAGCGTGGTCTTACCCGAACCGGTTTCCCCGGTCAGCACCGTAATGCCACGGCTCACATAGTTGAGCGTTTCAATGAGCGCGAGTTGGCTCGGTGCGAGTCCCATCTCGCTCGGCAGGCGGACCTTGTAATCTTTGAAGTTACCGTCAAGCAGCCGAAGAACTACGTCATAGCCGCCGACAGACGGCGATGATTGCCACCGCAGATTCACAATATCTTTGCGCAAGACAAGCGGAATCATTGCCGACTGCGGAGAAGTCGGTTGGAACGCGTTCCCCGAGTTGGTGTTTTTTTGTACGAGGTCGCTGTAAGCAGCCGACAACGCGCGGCGAACGATGGCTTTCGGAAGATCCCGATATTTGTAGAGGTCACCGTTCACACGGAACCTCACTTCGACCTCAGATCGGAAATCACGCGGCTCGAAATGAACGTCGCTCGCATTGTAGAAATGGGCTGCTTCCATCAGATCGCGGAAGTTTCCGATCGCGCGCGACGACTCTTTAATTCCGGAACTCCCGGCGTCGCGTCGCCCGGCATAAATCGAGGCAATTACCTCTTCCGTCGCAACCATTTCCTCTTTTACGATCAAATCGTTGGAAGAAAGGTCCTTAAGGAAGGTCGCGAACTGCGCACGCTCGCAAAATCGTGCGGTTGCTGCAACGAGGGCAATGCCAGGTTGCAATTCAACGGCGACAAATTCCTTGCGGGCTGCTGCTGAAATTTTCAATGCCGCATCGCCTTCGGTGCTGGACAAGATCCGCTTGAACTCCGGAAGTGATTCAGCGGATACGAGCGTTGGTCGGCCGGGCATATCCATCGATGCAGTCAACTCTGTATCGCGATCGTCCGTTTCGTCCACGGGAATGAATCGGGTGGCCGGCGACGCCACATGCGCGTCCATCGGTACTGCTGAACGCTGAGCGACCGGCTCATCAACAATTGGGCCGACATTGGTTTGCGCAGTACTCGTTGTCGGTACCGCAGGCACCGTGACTTCCATCGGCGCAGGGTCGGGCAGCTTTCCATTTGAAGACGCAACGACGGCGTCTTGCACCAAGCTATGCGACGAACTTTGCCCGCGTTGCTTCGCAATCTCCGACTCGAGCTCGCGAAGCGCATTTTCGGCTTCGGCGTAGGCAGCGTTTTGCCTTTCCAGCATCAAATGGGGGTCACTCTCCCCCGCCACGTCTGATTCTGCAGACGCAAGAGCAATGACGGGTTGCTCCGATCGAGCCACTGATGAACCGTGTTCGCTTGCATCGGCCGTAGCCGCTCTCGATGTACGGTCAGAAGAAAGCTCGGTGCTCTCAACATCTTCCACATCGTCAGTCGATAAGCTGCGGCCGAGGAACGACACACCTAGCTTAGTCGGCACAGCGGCAGTCGCTGATTTGGCTTCATGCCTCACTTTTGCCCGGCGCTTGGCAGGCGGATTGAACTGAGGCTCGGCTGCGCTCGCTGGCTCCACAAAACTCGCGCGCGGGGTGCGCAATCTCGACAGAAAACCGCCTCGTGTTTCTACCTCGTCATTTTCGACGTTGCTAAAGAGGCCCATGTTATTTGCCCACCGGAATAAAGGTTGGATGGCCACCCGGCGCGGCGGTCGGCGCTGCCCCTAGTGGAATAATTCCGCCCGGGGGCAACGGTCCCCCGAGATCGGTAATGGCCTGAATCGGGCCGCTATCAGCAACGGCGACCGGCGCGGCAGGTGTCGAAATCACCTCCGTCCAGGTCCGCTTGCCATACGACACGGTGACGTTGAAACCATCAACCCGGCCGACGGTCCAGCCATTCAGAAGTGTCTCGCCCGCGCGCGCCGAGTAAATGCCCCCCTGATAGTCGTAGAGAACATGATGCGAACCACTTGTGTCTGCGTAAGCCCCGACAAACGTCACCGCGGGCACTTGCTTGACTGGCGCAGCTTCCCGCTTGGGTTTGGCGACAACGGGCGGCGGCGCCACTGCTACCGGCGGTGACGGCACGAGCGCACCGGGCAACGATGCGTTGAGTCCCGCGGATGGCGGCTGACTCGTGGCCTCGGATTTGCGCATCGAGTCCACAAGATGCTGACGGGCCAGTCCGTCAATGTCATCGAGCGTCAGATGCTTTTCGTCGGCGAGCACGGCGTTCGACATCACAATCGAGGCCAAGGCGACACAAGCCGCAAGGGCTGCTTTATTGAAGAACATAATATTTACCCTTAGCGGTGAAATGAACGCCCGAGCCGTCGTCCTTGAGCTCAACCTCGAGCGTATTAAGCGCCATGCTGGCCGGCAATCGGGTGAGCAAAACGCTCTGCCACATGTAGCCTGTTATTTCCCAATCACCAGCCTGTACGATTAATCCGGGCACGTCCCCGGGCGCCGGTTGACGCGCGATCAACCGCTGCGGCGGCCGAAGCGTCACGACATACCCGTGGCTATCCAACACGTCTGGCTTCATCGATAGTCGTTGCGGGTCGGTTTGCAGCTGCTTGATAAGCGCTTGAGCAGTGGGCCATGTCGACGATTTCGCAAGCGTCACTTTTTCAGGCACTGAGACAGAGGGACCGCGCGTCTGCAGATGTAGGCCATCGGGATCGAATACGACCGGACGCAGCGCAGGCGTGGCCCGCGAATCGAAGTCGTTGAACGTTCCGCCTTGCCTTTTGTAGACGATTGAACATGCGCCAGTACTGCCGCAGGTCGCACGTTCGAACTGCCACCCCGCAACATTCGTCTCCTCGGCAGCAAAGGTTGCGATGAGTCTCGGCGCGAGAATAGATGCGAGCGGCGCGGGACCCGCCAGCGCCTGCAGAGCCGCCTTTTCGTAGTCCTGCATGTAAGTGGGCGGGGGCGGCGGAGGCGGCGGTGGTGGATTGAGATAGCTGATCGCCTGACTGATACCGTATATCACCGTCCCGCCAATGACGATGAGCGGCAGTATGGTCGGCACTTTGACCGGCAGCTTCTTGATCTGCCCGGCCTTCTTCGCACGCAACAACTCTTGCAGTTCAAAGGGCTGGTCGAGATCGACAAGATCGGCGCCGTGGCCGAAGGTCACCAACGCGACGTTGTCCTTTTCGCATTGATCCTCGATTGCGTCGCGACGATCGCTCAGCCCGAGAAGCGGTACCTCTTCATCCGCCCGGACAGTGCCGCGGATCACGAAAACGAGATGCACGCGCTGTTCGTCTTGCAGGAGCATCAACACAGCCGGTCGATTTTTTACTCGATCGAGAAGCGCAATCCGAGCGGCTGCCGAGTAAAGCTTCAAACCCTTGCGATCAGCGGCATCCGGCGCGCAAAAGCCGGCGATGATTTCTTCTTTCCCCTTGATCTCAACGTAATGCGTCGAATCAAATTCTTGGGCATAGCGGCGACGTTCGGCCGAGCCACCCTTTGTTGCGTAAGCGCGCCACTCCAGGCCAAACACCAGCCGTGCGTTCTTTTCGTTGGGAATCGTCTCGAAGTGCATGCGCTCGCTCACATCGACGGGACGACAGTGGCTGTCAACATAATGACCTGAAACGTGCGCGACTTATTCCATGCTCCACCCAGTCCACCGATGCCGTTGTTGCTTGCGCCATCGTAGTGGTTGGTCACAGCACCGTAGAGCACGATGGTCTGGCCATCTGCCATGGCAATGGTCTGGTCATCCTTGCTGCCGATGATGTCCGGCAACTGGATGGTTTGCAGCGTCGAACCCGAGCCAGCGCTTTCAGTTTGGAACGGGCCATTCAGTTTGGAACTGTCGCTCCAGTAGGACAACACGATCTGGTTATGGTCGTTCACCGACGGCAGAATGTTCACGAAATCGCCCACGGTGACCGAGCCCGGTTGCAGTCCAACGGAGCCACCCGACGATCCAGTCAGCGAACCGGTACCGGGAGTGGTCGACGCCAGATAGCCCTTTGTCTCGAACGAGCCGACCGATACCGGCAAACCATTGAGCGTCATCTTCGTAATGGTGTTGTCGTCTATCGTCTTGCCGAATGTATTAAGCCCATTGAGTACGGCATTCGTGCCGCTCAACGGAGCGTTTGGCGAAAGCACTGAGAGACCAACGGACCCCGCAGCAGTGGCCAATGACGTCGGCGAAGCGAAATTCACTGCGTACTTTTGCAACCCGTTCGAAATTTTAGTGAAGACAACATCCGCACTCAGGTTCGCCTGCGATCCATCGTTCAGTGCGATCTGAAGCGTGCGAACACGCAGCGCGACCTGGCGGGTCGAGATGCCGTTTTCGCGGCTTACGAGCGCACTCATGCGATCGACCGCTTCTTTCGTATCGCGCACCATCACCAGACGACTTTGCGGATTGACGGTCACGTGGCCGAGCGGCGTCTTGAGGCCTTCCAATTCGGTTCTGATGAGTTCGATCTGATCGAACTTGCCGTCGCGTCCAGTTGACGTCACGGACGAAAACGATCCTGTGTTGCCGCCGCCAGACGAACTTGTGGTGCCGCTCGACTGATTGCCGGTTGTCGTGTCCGTGCCTTTAGACATGGTCGACTTGACCGAGACCGTGCCCGGGATCGCCGCGATCATGAACGTCTTGGTCACGAAGCGGGAGATATTGATCGTCGCGCCATCGAAATTCCAGTCGAGACCCAGATCTTCGGTGACGCCGTGAAGGTATTGGCCAACGCGACCGTTACCGGGTTGCCGATAGATTGGGTCTACATTTGTTGCCGAGGCGGCGACCTTGCCCCCTCCTCCCGGCGCGACCTCGTTCAAGGCTTCGCGTGGAATGAACACGTCAGGGCTCAGATGGACCGGATAGCCCGTCGCATCGGACACCAGCGTTGCAATTTTGCTGAGAGGCAGATTGGCGGGGAACGTGACCGTCTTGTCGCGAAACACCGCCGGCAGCGTCGCTTCATACGCGACCGGTACGAGGCGATCGCCCAGGAACGCCGACGACACATGCTCAACAAGAGGCATGGATTCTGCACCGTTGCCCATCGCTTTCGCCGCGTCGCGGTTGGCCGCGTCATAGGCGTTGTTCACGTCGCCTTGCGAGACGGCGCACCCCGCCAGCACGGAAGCCATAAAGACGGCAAAAGCAGCTTTCATTTTTGTGTGGTGCATGTTCGATCAGTCCTGGCAGTTAGCTGCGCGGGCGACCACGCGCACGACGTTGTTGGTGTGTTCGCAGATCCGGGTCGGGGTGCGCATGTGATTGGTTGCACGCATGACCTGCGTAAGCAACGAATCGAAATCGCCCGTAAAGGTCGCGTTGAATTCGAGCGGCAAATCGTCATCGATCTTCCACGCGAGCTGCCAGCCTTGTCGCTGCAGCCAGCGATCCAGTGCGTTCCGAAGATTGACGTCTTGCGGCGTAATGGCGAGTGTCAGATTGCCTGCTGGTGCCGCACCCTGTACCGAGCCGCCGACGACCACTGGCACCACGCCATAAGATGTCTGCGCCGTTGTCGCGAGTGCTACGGGCACGGATGGCACTGCGCTTGATGCGACCTTTTCCGGAGCACCTGAATTGATTGCTCCAGTTGAAGGCTCAACGATTCCCGTAGCAGTGCGAACGCTGGGCACGCCTTGTGCGGAAGTGTGGCCTGACGACGACAGCGCCTGCCATCCATCACCTGCGGGCGGTCCCACCTGAGACTGGTCGGGATCGGCGGCCGCGAACGAAAGCGTTGCGATAGACACGAGGGTCAACGCGGCAATGATTTGCGCGAAAAATGGCGCGCGACGTGAGGTGTGCATGACGATCAATGGCTTCATGGTTGAGCCCGAAGAAGGCGGCGATAAATGTTGTTGGCGTACACCAGTTGCTTGTTTGTCGAGACGGCGTTGTACGCGCCGACCGCCTTCCAAGTCGGTCCAAAGTGCTTGATGTTCGATGCGAGAATCCATGTGCCGACATACGCATTCACACAGGCATCGAAGAGGCTTTCGCGCGTCACGCGATAGCGCGCGAGCTTCGGCAACCAGGATGTATTGATCTGCATTAACCCGATGTCCTCGGAGCCGTCGCTGTTCATGTTCACCGCGTTAGCGCGCATGCCCGATTCTTGCTGCGCAATGGCGCGAATGAGCATCCCATTCACCCGGTGATAGCGAGCGGCATCATCCAAACAATCCGCGCGCGCGGTTGATGTGAGCGATGTCAGTGAACCGGCAATCAGGAAGTGAACGGATCGCCTCATGACGTCTTTGGCCGATCGAAGAAGCGCACGTCGTGCTTGCGCGTAACGTTCACCACGTTGCCATCGGCGTTCACGATGAACTGGTCGGCCGTTCCATTAAATTTGTAGTAGCGACCCTTTTGCTCGCCGGTTCCCAAGTGCTTCACGTCGGAAACCGTCACGTGGCCAACCGTGTCGGCAAACTTGAAGAACGTGACACCGTCCTTGTCGAAAACACCCTGCAACGAGGCATGGTTCGTGACATCAAACTCATAGACGGTGCCGGCGACGCGTGCGACTTCGACCTGGTCGGATCCATTGGACACCACGAATCGTTCGGCTCGATTGATGGTCAGCACGTTCGCCGCGTCATCCCACTTAGGCCGCAACGACTTGCCTGCTTCGTCGACCACCTTCAACTCGGTAGCGGGCTTCGACGCAAACTTGATCTGAATGTGCGCGTCATCGCCATCCCGAATGGCTGTCGCACCAAACTTTGATGCAAGCAACGAATCGTGAGCCGTCGTGTCGCCGTCCGAACCGTTGGCTGCAGCGATTGCAGCGATTGGGTCAGCTGCGCTTGCTTGCTGCGCAACTGATGGAGTCGCGCTCGCGTTGCTCGCAACGTAGTTCACGGCCACCGACTTCGGCGCTGAGCGGCGAAGGGTGACGTGGCGTGAATCGAAATCGACATCGGCGTACATATCGGACGCGGCTATCAGGCGATCAAGGGATTGCATCCAGTTCTCGCCGTCGCGCGTGGCAAAGGTTGTGGAGGCCGTCAGATCGATGTCTTTTTGCGCGGACCCGGTCCACCCTTGGGGAACGAGGGCCTTGACCATCTGCGACAACGGCATCGTGGCACTTAGCGCTCGCGTGCTATCCAGATGCGTCCGGGTGCCGATCAATGCGAGGCGACCAGAGAAGCCCGTGAAGCCAGACGGCAAATCGTCGCTCTCACGAGTCGAGTCACCCATGAAGCGATTGGTCTTCTTCCAGTAAGCCGTCGCAGTCGTTTGTCCGGTCGAGTAGTGGATGACATCTGGCGTGCCAGGAACCACCACGTACGGGCCTTCGTTATGGCCGCCTTCAACACGCAGATTTTGTCCGGCGCGTGGCTGAAAATACGTTGCGCTTCCGTCGTTAAAGACAAGCGCCGGGCGTTCGAGAACATTACCTGCGATCTCGTAGTCGAAATCGAACGGGTCCGTGCCAGCGATCGCAATATCAGCTGACGCGAAAAATAGCGCTATCGAGATAAGCGTAAGGGTGTGCTTCATAGGCCGCGATCAATTTGAGAAAGGTGCTGAACGAACCGCGCGAGGTATTCGCGACCAGGCTGAGGGTTGGCGCTGTGATAGAACGCCACCGCTTTCACAACGGAATGCGTCTTCTGATAGTTCTCGTTGAGAATCTGTTCAGCGACATGGATGTTGGTTGCCGGACTAAGCGCATCCCATGCGGATTTGAAGCGCTTCGAGTGATATCCCCAGTTCACTTGCATCAAGCCAACGTCAAAGTCGCTCCGACCGTCCGAGATCAAAAAGCGGATGGCGCGGTAGGCGTCGTCGCGGGTGCGAAAGAAAAAGCCCCGGCCGGCGACATTGAGGGTCCATGGCCATGCACGACCGTTGTAGGCGGACTCGTTCAGCGCAATGCCGGCGAGAATCTTCGGATCGACCGACGTGTGCATCGCATCGAATGGCGCTTGCGCGGAAGCGCATGCCCAGCCGCCTCGCCGCTCAGTCATTGCCGCTTGTGCGTCATCGCTAAGAACGGTGGGTTGAACCCATCCATTGCGAACCAAGATCGCTTCCAGGCTCACCGCAGCGTTGTCAACTTTTACGGTGGGCGCCCCACCCTGCACTACCTCTACATCCTGTCCTTGAAAGCGCTGCGCCCACGCGATAAACGGTTTGATGCCACATGCGTAGACCGGCGTTCCCTCGATATCGATAATCGAACGATGGCCAGCATTCGACACCACATACTGCGTTGGACTGATCACATCGTCGATCGTCGTGGCGTCGCTGGTTGAGCTCATCGCGAGCAGGAAGATAACGAGGAGCGCCCTACTCATGGTATGGCTCCATCACGATGTCTTGCGTCACCTGAACCTGAAACTTCTGCCCCGGATCGACCGTGATCGTCGGCGGGATATTCTGATTGCGTTGCAGAACAGCCTGCGCGGTGGTCGCTGCCACCTGCCCTGCCGTGCTGCCGTACGTGGTCACGCCATTCGGGCTTGCAGTCGTTGCCGTTTGTGAGCCGCTGTCGAACGCCTTGAGAAGAATCGCCGTGATGAAGCTCGCCCCGAAAATCTTCAGGAAGTGATTGTTTACGTCGCCTGAGAAGCCTGAATATCCATTCTGATCCGCACCCTGCATACCGTTGAGCGGCACGCTTTTTCCGTTGGGCAGACGCAGACTTGTCGTGGCGACCAGCAAGCGCTCCTGCCCAACCTTAATGTCCGAGCTGTACTGTCCATTGATGAACGAGCCCTTCGGAATCATCAGGCAATCACCCTGCAGCGAATCGTAGACGTCCTCATCAACCATCAGGGCAACGCTGCCCGGCTTGTCTGAGTTCAGCCCTCTGACGGTCTTCACCGGGATGATGTGGGGTGGCGTCAAGGTGCAACCTTGCGAACGGCCGTTGAACGTCGTTTGTTCAATTCCGCCCTGTGTTGCCGCATCACGCAGGAAAGCACGATCGCGGTCTTCCGGCGCTTGTCCTTGTTTAGCAAGTTGCAACGCCATTTGATCGGCAACGCCGTCTGTAGCGGTTGCATTCGCACCATTGCGGGCGGCTCGTGCTTCTTCCAACGAAGGTACACCTGGAGGCAGCGTGGGAGCTTGTTGGCTGTTGCTTCGCGTCGCTCCGGTTGTCTTGAAGATCGAGGAGGTGTAGATAGCATCCTCAGCCGCACGACGCGCCAAACCCTGCGTGTCGACTCCACCCTTGTCGACTTCGTTTTGGAAATCAGTGCCCGTGAGCATAGGCCTCGTGGGTTGCGAACGCACTGCCGCATCAGAGGCCGCCCTTGCGGCTGCTTCGGATGCCGCGGCGTCGCGTTGCTCGCTAATCATCTTATTGATGTCAGCTTGGCCTTTATCGCCTGTTACATCCGTACTCGACTTCAACGCCAAAGTCTTCTTGTCTCGCGCGTCCTGTTCAGCTTTATTTGTCGCTTTCAATTCATAGAAGAAGCCGAGTACGCCAATCACGACAGCGGCAAGAATGCCGATGCTCATAATTGCATTGCGGGGTGTCTTGCCTTTCGTGAGCGCAAGCTGCTCGTCGCTTGCGTTTGAGGCTTCGGGTTTCTTGGCCATAGCGATTAAAACAGCCCGAGAATGCGACGACGACCGCGCGTGACCGTGACTTCATCGCGACCCGAGCGCAGCACGACATCGTCGGCCAGCCGCTGCAACACAAGAAAATCGCCGCGGCGAATAAAGTTCGCGACAACCTCGTCGCCGTGATCCTTAACGAACGGCACTGGCCACGATTGCGCCTTCGCTGGCATGCGCATCCAGATAGCGTGCCCGTCGTCAAAGACCACTTCTGGCGTGAAGTCGGTTTGCCCATCAACGCTGTAGTCCCAATTGAGCTTGTCCGGTGTAACGCTGATTGCGCCCGAATCACTACTTGAGCGGTCGGATGCTCCGGCCGTTTGCTCATCTCGTGTCGAGACTCGCGTCATCGGTGCATGTGGATATTGGAACCGCACGGTTTGATAGAAAAAACCTCCTGCCGGCGACGCGATCAAAGTGAAGTCGTATTCACGCTTATTCGTCGTGATGTGCAGCGTGTTCACCAGATCGGCCTTATGCGGCTTGATGAAGATGTGGTTTGACTTGTCGTCGTCGATCTCCCACTGGATGCTGTCGCCCATGGCCGGGTCGGCGATAAGTTTCTCGCCCTTCTCGAGTTCGATCGTGGTGAGCTTTAGCGGAGCCGTCAGGACGCGGTAGATTTGGTCGCGGCTGTAGGGAAAAACGCCAATACGCGCATCACCGGGCATCGTCACGGGATCGGCACCCCCGTTGAACGGATTGAGCGCGCTCATCGGGTTGTCCGCAATCATGGCTGGGGTCGGGCTATCTCCTAGTGCCTTCTTTGCCTGTGCAGCGGGTACAACGAGCAAGGACAGCCCCAGAAACGTCACAAGGCTAAATGCCGACCGGCTGAAGATTTTTATGATTGCGTGCATGCTTAGGCTGTCCGCTCAATGCGGAAGAACGGGATAAAGATCCCGAATGGGTTGGACGTAAGCGCCGCATCAGCCGTGGGCGCGACAATTTGATAACGAAGGGTCAACGCGTACGCTTTGACGTCTGGTTTTCCGGCTGCGCCCGCTTGGGACGTCGTAGTCGTCAATTCGACGAGGACGGTCGAGTCCTCAAGAAGCGCAATGTTGCGAACCGTGACTTCACGGACTAACTTCGGGTTGGCGATGATTGCCTGAAAAGGCGCATCATCATTCAGCCATGTCTTGAACTGGCTCGCACCGGCA
>Ga0153932_1000104_pt1 | contig 46816 bp, 40 predicted proteins | sample TSNJ016MetaG_FD_102273 | JGI IMG/M metagenome (GOLD analysis project Ga0153932, IMG submission 102273) | Attine ant fungus gardens microbial communities from New Jersey, USA - TSNJ016 MetaG | ecosystem: Host-associated > Fungi > Mycelium > Unclassified | place: USA: New Jersey, Wharton State...
CGGGCGACCGCGACCACGTCGCGGCGGAACTCCTCGGGGAACGGCTTCGGCATGATGTACATCCTTTCACCGTGAAGACTGATCTTCACAGGTCAGATGTCAACCAAACCGGGGGCAGTCCCCTTCACTTCGCTCCGTTGCCAGAACACTCGTTCGCAGATATCTATGATCGACTGATCATTTCGAAATGGTTCGGGGTCGTCAACATATCAACCCCTGAAGATCGAAAAGGTTCACCCTCAAACCGGAACGAACGATAATTTCATTCTCGTCCGGACATTCACATAGTCATTCAAGTCAGTAGAGAGACGATCCTGATGCATCTCGGTATCGATATCGGTGGAACCAAAGTTGCTCTGGCCTACAGAAATGCCGACGGCGTCGAGCAGAGTGTGAGCTTCCGATGGCCGGATCCAGCTGAGTTGGCCACTGATATCTCGTCAATCGTAGAGGGCATCAAACTGATCGATGTCTATTCTGGTGGACCCGTAACGATCGGTATCGCGACACCACCAACCGTGGACGCCAGCGGCCTCGTGGCAGCTTGGCCTAACCGCCCACACTGGGTGGGTGCGAATCTCCTGGATGTACTCGACTCAGTCGTCCCGGGAGCGGATTTTCACTACGCGGATGACGGAGACCTCGCAGCACTGGCCGAGGCCACCGCCAGTGCTTATCAAAACGCCGTCTATCTCGGGGTTGGCACCGGAATAGGAGGCGGCATCATCAGCGGTGGAGAGATCTTCCCCGGAGTGAGCATTGGATCCTGCGAAATCGGTCATGTCGTCATCGACCGTCAAGGACCGCTCTGCGAATGTGGTCGACGGGGATGTCTGCAAGCAGTCGCATCTGGAAGAGCAACTCATAGGAGAGCACGCCGCCTCCGAGGCGAGGATCTGACTGAGGCACAATTCCACGAAGCGATCGACCGCAGGGAGACTTGGGCGCTCGGGGTGGTCGAAGAGACCGCCCATGCGCTTGCGACCGCGGCGATCAATCTTGGCGAACTGGTACATCCCGATGTCGTAATAGTCGGCGGAGGATTCGCGTCCGCAATTGAGGGTTTGGTACCGCGCGTCGCGGAGATCGCACAGACTATGAGTCGAACTGGCATCAGGACACCACCGGTGCAAGCTGCCAGACTCGGCGGTTTGTCATCTTTGCAGGGTGCGCTCATGCTTGCTTGCGACAAGGCTCGACAGGTCTGAGCTGAGGCGAGGGTTGTTCAATGAATATTACACTGTCACAATGCCATTCGAGATGCAGGATGGGTACGCAGCCTGTCCTGATGCCTCTGGATTACCAGGACGGATACTTTTAGTCTTGCTTCGGGCGGTAGCTGCTCTGCGGGTGGATACGCCATCCACGGACAAGAATATCGCGTTCTCTGAAGAAGAACGCTCCATCGCAGACAATGGACATACTCGAAGTCGAGGCGAGTATGTCGCGGGAGTGTCGCAGCGACACGTCCTGCGAATGGGAATTTCGTTTACGAGCACTGACTTCACTGAACCCTTTACGCGGGTGAAGCCTCCGGCGTCGGCGCTTCGGTAGGCGATCAACGCTGGATTCGATCCTCAGGGCCCTCGCACATGGTATTCCGCTGCCGCGAGGAAGGACTGCTCATTGGAGGATCCAGCGGAATCGCTGTGGCGGCAGAGCTAAAGATCGCTTACATCCTCGGATCAGACGAGGTTGTTGTCGTCATCGCGCCGGACTCGGGACGGTCCTGATTGTCCAAGTACTATCATGACGACTGCCTTAGGGCAACTCGGCTTCCCTTGCACGGCAATGTATCTGACGGCACGGTTCTGATGCGCGGCACGGGAGCTACGGACCGCTTCATTACGTTCTGTCATCCGGCTCCGTATCGACAGCACGCGAGCTAATGGGACTGCCTGTAAGTGTTGATAGCGGCTGGCTTGGGCCGGCTGACAGGATCGGTATCGTCGCTGCAATCTATGTGACTCAGGGACTGCTTTGCCTCTCGGAGTGCACTTCTGGGGAATTGTCCATCGATTGCGGCGGCGACGCCAGGCTCTGACTTAGCTTCGGTGGCTTGATTAGAAGCCTGCCCAACCCTGTTGTTGCGGGGTTGTGGCCCATTACAGGCCTGCCTCGAAGCGCTCGCTCCGGGCCCGACGCCGACCATCAACGTCGCCCAACAGGAGGATTTTCGCCGTTATGCCTATCGTCGCAGATCACTACGAACTCGTTGTCGGAATCGACACGCACGCAGCCAACCACGCGCTGTCGGTCGTGGCCACCGCAACCGGCGCAACCGTCCACCAAGCAAGCTTTCCCACGAACCCCGCCGGGTTGGATCGGGCCCGCACGTGGATCACGAACCGGGCCGGTGAACGCACAGTCCTGGTGGCCATCGAGGGCATCGGCTCATATGGCGCCGGACTGGCCCAGCGACTGATTGCAGCAGGGTTACCTGTGGTGGAGCCCTCAGCGATGGCAGCCGCAGACCGCCGTGGGACCGGAAAGACCGATGCGCTCGATGCCGTACGCATCGCTAGATCGGTGTTGCCCGTCGACGTCGAGCGACTGCGTCGACCACGGGCAGACGGATCGCGTGTGGCCATGCGTGTTCTTACGATCGCCCGCGAACAGATCACGGGTGAATGCACCCGCACCGTCAACGCGTTGACTGCTCTGGTTCGCACTGTCGAATTGGGCATTGAGGCCAGGAAACCGTTGTCGGGCAGACAGATCCAATCCATAGCCGCATGGCGCACGCGCTCCTCCGATGACGTGACCGCGGCGACGTGTAGAGCCGAGGCAGTGCGGATGGCAACCCGGATCCGCGCACTCGACACCGAACTACGCAACAACCGCAAGGCTCTCGACGCCCTGGTTTCCGCCGCTGCGCCTGAATTGACCGCCCTACGCGGCGTCGGCGCCGTCGTCGCCGCATCAGTCCTGATCGCCTGGTCACACCCGGGACGAGTACGGTCCGAAGCCGCGTTCGCTGCGCTCGCCGGAACGTGCCCGATCCGGCATCATCGGGAAACACGTGCCGCCACAGGCTTAACCGCGGTGGCGACCGACGCCTGAACCGTGCGCTGAACACCATCGTTCTCGTCCGGATGCGCACAGATCCCGACACCCGCGCCTACGTCGCGCGCCGCCGATCTCAAGGCCGCACGACCAAAGAGATCATGCGGAGCCTGAAACGTTACGTCACCAGGCAACTTTTCCGAATTCTCGCCGCTGCACATCAATTGCCGAAGGTGGATTGACAAACATAGAAGCATCCCCACTTCGGATGCTCCTATTGATGTCAAGTGGACTGCGCAGGTTTCAACCATGCGCGGTAGCGTGATGCGAACTCGTAGTTCGGTTTGATGGCCCGTTCTGTCCGCGAGATCGTTGTCAGTGAGACGTTGAAATGATCGGCGACGGACTGCATGGATCGGCCGGTGTTGTGCCGGAGCGGCCGAAGCTGGTCCACTCATCGAGACACATCCCTAGCTGCCTGGCATTTCTGGCGTAACGATGTACGGTAACCGCAACCCGTGCACGGAGCTAGTGTAAACGCACTGTATCGCGAATGACGGTGTCTGCGAGTGGCACGCGGGCGACCCAGTCGGCAAACATTGTCGGCCAAGTCGAATTCCATGCCCGCCACTTCAACATATGCAGGAGCCCAACCATGTTTCAACAGGATGCCCCGAGCAAAGACGACAAGTTCAAAATCTTCTGCCATCAATTGATCCGCGAGCAGATCCGCGTGGCATTCGACAGTCTGCCCGCAGTGACCTTCCGGGACCTGCCGGAAGCCTTCGAGCGCAACCTCTCCGCTGCGATCCTGCACACGCTCCTCGGCACTAGGGCATTACGGCGACCATACGACTTCGGTAGGCGGGCAGAGGCCACCAATAAATCCGTGGCGGATCTGCACTTCGGAATATCCGAAGGTGCGCCACACCCACTCTCGACCGCGTTCGGTCATGGTGGGCGGCAACCAAACCCGAGGATCGGCGATATCGTGCATTTCACCGAGCACTCCGACCACCCACCAGTTGCGGCAATAATCACGGCAGTTGACGACTCCACCGACAATGCTATCGTTTCTCTTCACACTTTTCCCGTCGCGAGCGGAGGCTCCTCGTGGTCACATACTCCGTTTTCCGAGATACCGAAACCCGGCCATTGGTCGTGGCCTCCAAGCGCTTAAGGGAAGTTTAATAGCGAGCGACGATTCGATCCATCCGGCATTCAGGTCCAACTACGTTCTTGCGTATCCGATGTGATACCGGCTTCCTGGCTACGCGCATGAGAACCGAAAGACATGGATACTTATGTCCGTGGCGTACGCAAGCAAAGCTGAAATGAGACGAGAATGCATCTACGTTCGACGGTGCACCTCGACCGACTGATGGGAATCTCGGACTCGAAATGCACGGCGAAGTTAAGACCGCAAGAAACACCATCACTGATCCACTGGTCCGCCTCGCAAATGATCTGGGCGACGAAAATTCACTGAGTCTGATCCAAACCTGTTGCGGCATAATATATTATTACGCAGTCACGTGGCGCTTCGATCCGCGTTAGATGACGGGATTCAGTCGCATTGCATGGTGCTACGCGATGATCCTTATGCCGATTGCTTGCACAGCCATTTAGCGCAACTCGCTTCGGAGCCAGAGCCCGTTCCGCCCACCCATCAGAATGGACGGAACGAACGTCGTCGGCCTCGGGAGGCTGACTTTGCAGAAGGTCTGGCGAGGCCAAACACATCCCCTGGACCAAAGCACATCGGTCCAGTCGTGTAGTGAAATAGTAATCCGACCGGTTTATCTAATTCAGGCCCCAGGTCCCCGATCGGACGCCCATGCCCACGAGGCACAGGCCACGCGGTGAACGGCAAACGACCAAGTCGTCGACGATGACTTGCCACAGTCGTTGACGATACTGTGCGTGGAGATGCATCAATGCGATAGCGGGTCGAAGCCCATCGGAAACTAGCAGCCAGCGGGCTGCGCGGCTCGGCTGGCCTCGCCGACAAGCGCGTAAGTGGCCAACTCTTCCCCAGGTGCGGTTTGGTCATCGATCCGCTTGCACTGTCTCATCCATACGGTGCCCCCAGTAAGGGCCTTGGCCTCAAATGGTCAACGCGTCGTACACGACCGATCCTGTATTGACTGAACGAAATGGCCGGTCATGCGTCTTGACTTCCAAATCTTGTCCACACAATCGAGTCGGATCTGATCCGAAGCACGACCACGGATGCCGTTGCAGGGGATGCGTCGGCCGGCAAGATGGAGGGCCGACAGCACAAAGCTAACGCCGAAAGAGCATGCGTACCTTTTGTAAACGTACGAGACCGGCCAATTCAAGGTCGAAACACTCTGCAGGAAAACAGGTTTGAAGCAGTACGCACTGTACGCAAACATCGAGATTGCGCGCGCCGAGCGGGATGCTGAAAGACTCCCGCACTCTGATCTCCACCCATCGGTCGATCCGACACGTCTATGGCCGACCGTGTTTATAGAGCACTCCGGCCCAAATAATTCCGCGAAAAGCCTGCCAAATGATTCGAGAGTCACACAACCAAGCTCGCCGATGCGGGTCCGGCGGTGTCCAAGATCGGTAAAGACACGTGCAACTCGATAGGAGGAAGCAATGGAATCCGAGTTGAGGTCGCACACGCACATACGCTGTGCTTGGTGGGCACTGACCACAGTAGCGAGATCACGGGATTCACAGCATAGAAACCGAGCCAGCTGTGACTCAAACGGCATCAGCGAAAACCGGAGTGGCGCCGCTGGCGGACCCGAGGAATCAATCAGAGTGGGGCGGTCTCGCTGGAGTGAAACCGTCCCGAACGAGTCTCTCGGCACGCGCATGGGTCAAAACAATCCGTCCCGGTAATCGTCCTGAATCATCTCATTCAGATCGCCGAGTTGGTCTCCGAGATCGTTCGCCATCGACCCGGCATCCTGTGCCAGAGCCAGGGTGTAGAAGTCCGCACCCATCGTCACAGCATCGGCGAGCAGTCGACTGTCGCCTTCCCATAGCTGGGAGCGGATCACAGCCTTCCCGCATTGTGTAAAGGCCTCGCGGACTCTGACAATCGTCGCCAGAACTGCTGGTTTACCGCCTGCGCCCAGCGAATGAAGCAAATCGGGGTCGTCGGTGACAAATGCGTCGCCGTTCACACGAACGATCTCGCTCAGGCCAGGGACGAAGAACACGAGTCCCACCGACGGATTGCGCTCGATGTTCTCGAAGCTGTCGGCAAGTTTGTTGCCAGGCCGATCGGGCAGAGCCAGGGTCCACGGATCCAGCACGCGCACTGACCCTGGCGGATCCCCTCTCGGGGTGACATCGAGTTGGCCATTCTCGTCGGCGGTTGCCATGCAGTAGAACGTGCTGTGTGCAATAAACCGCATAAGGAAATCACCTATCGACGACTTCTTCTTACCTTCGATGAATTTATGCGAGGGGAAACCGATGATCTCTCGCACCTTGGCGAGGTTTATGGGCGTGAACTCATCAGCCACTGTCTGTATTTCGCGGCGAATCCGGTCGTCACTGTGATTGTCGAACATCAGAACCGCCTAGACGTCGAGGGTGAGCGTTGCGCCACGTGATCGCGAGACACAGATGAACATCCGATCGTTGATAGACCTGTCTTGACCTGTCAATATGCTGTCACGGTGATCAGGAATCCCGTCGACGACTTTTGTCTCGCAAGTCCCACACAGGCCCTCCTTGCACGACCCCGATACTGGGACGCCCGCATCCTCCAGTGCAGCCAGAATGCTCTGATCGCACCTAACGGTCACCAACCGTTCAGATCTCGTACAAATGACATCGATCTCATAGTTTGGCTTCGGGGGCACCTCGAGTGCCCTAAATCGCTCGAGATGGAGAGCCTCCGGCCGCCATTTCGACATATGGTTCTCAACCGCAGAGAGTAGTGACTCCGGGCCGCACGCATAGACATCCACTCCTTCTTGCGGATTGCCCAACCATTCAGCTAGAGGAATACGAACGAGCTTATCTCTGGGATAGAAAAAGACTCGGTCACCGTAGCCTCCGATATGGTCACTAAATGCCATAGAATTCGCAGAGCGACCAGCGTATCCGAGCTTCCACGTGGATCCTGTCGCATCAGCCGCCTCGATCATTGGCAGAATAGGCGTGATGCCGATTCCACCCGCGATGAAGATGTACTCACTACTCGGATGGAAATCGAAGTTGTTGATCGGGCCTCTGACACGAATCCTCTGACCTGGTCGAAGAAATGAGTGGATGTACTCCGAACCACCTCTACTACGGTGCTCACGTAGAACCCCGATCCGGTACATGGTCCGGTCGTCCAATGAACCGCAGAGAGAATACTGACGCACGATTCCAGTCGGAAGGTTGACCTCAATGTGCTCGCCCGGCTTGAAGGGCGGTAGTTCCGCATTGTTGGGATCGGACAAATCCACGGTCACCACCCCATCTGCCTCCCAGCGAACCTGTCGAACCATCAAGTGAAATTCGTTGGGCACTGTCTCAACTCCTGCTCGGTGCTTTGCTTTCATGCCAAACCTCCTGAAGCATTGTTGCGGTCAACCTCGCTAGCGCATTTGTGCCAAGAATTGGGCACCGCTCCGAGCCCTCCAGCCGAAGCAGTTGAGACCGACTTGCTCGGCCAACCAAGTAAGCGACGATCATCAGCCCGCAACGATTTCACGTTCGGGGCAACGGAATACTCGTCGAGGATGCGCGCCGACACCGTATTCGGTTCGACTGCAGCCCGTCAGTTCGATCAGGCGTTTCCCGAACACGCGCACAGCTTCTCGCTGTGAAGGTGCACACCTTCCAATACGTAAACAAGGATGCCGGGTTTGCCCCGCCCCTTCGACTGTGCCAGGCGGCATCTACGGTGCTTACCAACTGCTCACCTGAAGTGAGTGACATCGGTTCACGTCTTCTCCGGACCAGACCCACACACGGCCGCATGGGTGTTCAGCCGGAAGGATTGTCGGGCGTTTTCACCGCGTCAATCTTTGCGGTTCGCTCAGCCGACCAAGCCCGCAAAGCGAATACGCTCACACTGGGTCTACTGACCGAACCCAAGTCGTACCGCCGCGTGGGAACTCACTCCATACTTCCCCTAAGCACCCTCCGGCTCGACCGGTGTACACTTCCAACCCGCTTACAGGAGCTCACTTGACGAGACAGCCCGGACCGTCACACCACTTCGTCACCGTCGACGTCACAGACTCGATCGCTACCGTGACCATCGACAAACCTCCCGCCAACGCGTTCAATCCCAGCCTGATCGCCGAACTTCTTGAACTACTGCCGGTACTCGCGTCGGACCAGAGCGTCCGCGCCATCGTCATGACGGGCACTGGCCGGTTCTTCGTCGCCGGCGCCGACATCACCGTGATGCGCGAGCTGACCGAAGAAACTCAGCGCGCGATGCGCCCGTGGGTCGAGGTACAGCGCATCCTGGAGACGGCTCCCAAACCCGTTATCGCGAAAATCAACGGGCACGCACTCGGCGGCGGCGCAGAACTGACATTGGCCTGTGACTTCCGTGTTATGGCACAGTCCGCGACCATCGGCTTCCCTGAGATCGGCCTCGGTCTCTTTCCGGGTGCGGGTGGCAGCCAACGGCTTCCGCGCCTTATCGGCGCACACCGAGCCAAAGTGCTCATGATCGAAGGCAATCGACTGAGCGCCGAGCGCGCACACGACATCGGCCTGGTCGATGCTGTCGTTGCAGACGACGACCTCGATGTGCACTGCGCTGACCTTGCGCGCGAGCTCGCATCGAAACCCACTGCCACCATCGGGATGATCAAACGCATTGTCGACGAGGGAATGTCGTTGCCGCTCGATCAAGCGCTGGACCTCGAGTTCGACGCAGTGCTCGAACTGATCAAGACGGACGACGCCGCCGAGGGACTTCAGTCATTCCTCGACAAGCGGTCCGCCACCTTCACCGGACGCTGAACGCTCCGGCACAGTGCATTGAGCAGCAAACATCAGTAAGAATGGTTGGCATGCTCGCCGTAGTACCCGTTGTATCGATCACGGCCAGCTGAACGCTGACGGCTTGTTACCGACATCCGCACGCGGTCCAGGCATTTTCAAACCTGTCGGCGGACGCGGATTCCCCGATGACATTCGTAATCCAAGCAGACGACCGAGTCATATTCTTCCTTGGGCAGAAAAACTTTCGCGGAACTAGTCCCATCAGCTGCTCTTCTCTCGGATAGGTCGAGGAGAACACCAGCAAACCAACCAACGAAACTCGGTCCGGTGGGCAGACCGAAATCATGTTGCCTTCCGGGACCGAGAACTACCTTCGAAACGAGCCGGTTCGGCGATATCTTTCGATTGAAACGGAGTAGTTGTGGTGCACCCCCCGGTACGAGTCATAGAAATCTCCAGTCCGTTCGCGCGATTCGCCGGTCGTATCCTGGTCGGGCTCGGATTCGAGGTGATCCTCGTCGAACCTCCGACCGGGGATCCCAGTCGCGGTGAGTCCCAAGGTGACGCTTACCTGCATTGGCATGCAGGTAAGAAGTCGGTAGTCCTCGACCTCGATCATTACACTGACCGTCGGCAGTTCCAATCATTACTGCGTAGCGCCGACGTCCTGCTCGACGGCAGCGAGATGGGTGTCGACCCGTCAACCGACGGGCTCGCCTCACTCGCTCATATTCGAGTGACACCCTTCGGCACTTCCGGCCCCCGAAGTGCGTGGCAAGCGACAAACCTGACCGTCGCAGCACTCGGCGGAATGATGGCGCAAGTCGGCGATCCAGAGCACCCTCCACTCTTGCTCCCCGAGCTTCAGGCTGAACAGCTCGCCGGAATCAACGCCGCGATCGGCGTGCTACTCGGGCTGCGTTGGAGGTCCAAGGGCCAGAACCCGTTGCTGGAGATCAGCGCTCAGGAATGTGTTGCCGCCGCACTGGAAGCGGGCACACTTGCCTACATTCACGAGGACCGTGTCCCACCGCGTCCGGGCCGCGTACATCCGCTCGTTCCGCACGGACTTTTCCAGGCCGCCGACGGTTTTGTCGGTGGTGGCCTCGGCGGTAGCCCCCGCATGTGGGATGGAATGCTGGCCTGGTTGGTCGAGAATGACGCTCAGGACGATCTCGACCAACCGCAGTGGTCCGATGCAGTTTACCGAAAGGCGCACCAGGAACACATCTTCACGGTTCTGTCGGCATTTATCTCGCAGTGGCCGAAGGAAGAATTCGCGGTACGGGCGCAAGCCAAAAAACTGCCATGGGCAGCTGTGGATCGACCCGAGGAGCTGCTGCGCAACCCGCAACTCAACGACCGTGACTTCTTCACCGACGTGACGGGAGCCCACGGCACCTACCGTGACCTGGGCTTCGGGTTCGCGTTCCCCGAGGGACGGCGCCTTGGCACACTTGAGGCTGCGGTGCTGGGCCAGCATCAAGATCTTCTGTCGGCCAGTTTCACTATGGCCGAGCCGCACACAAACGCACTTGAATCCCCCGCAAACACCCTCAGCCTCGACGGCATCCGGGTCCTGGATCTGACATGGGTTCTAGCAGGCCCCTACGGCACCCGAATCCTCGCTGACCATGGAGCCGAAGTCATCAAGGTCGAATCGATCGGACGCCCGGACCCAACTCGCTTTGCACCGTTCATGCATCTCTCGCGTGGACCTCATGACAATCCGAACACCAGCGGGTACTTCAACGACGTCAACCGAAACAAGCGCAGCATCACGCTCGATACCCGATCCGCCGAGGGTCTTTCGGTCCTACGCGACCTGATCAGGAAATCCGACGTCGTGGTCGAGAATTTCAGCTCGTCGGTCATGGACAAGATGGGGCTCGGCTACGAACAACTGCGGGAACTCAACCCGGACATCATCTACGTGTCGATGTCCGGGATGGGTCACACCGGCCCTCGCAAGGACTGGGTATCGTACGCCGACATCGTATCTGCAAGTACCGGATTGACCGCACTGACCGGCTGGAACGTCGACGACGTTGTCGGTGTCATCTACGGCCACGGTGACATAGTTGCCGGACTGCAAGCAGCCGTCGCGGCGCTGGCAGCCCTCGACTACCGCGACCGGACAGGGCGAGGCCAGCACGTAGACCTGTCACAACTCGAAGCCATGGCAGCGCACATGGGTACCAGCGTTCTCCGAGCCGCTCGGTCACAGTCCCCCGATCCGATCGGCAACAGCCATTGCGAACTGGCGCCGCACGGCGTGTACCCGTGCCTCGGCAGCGACCGGTGGTGCGCGATTGCCGTTCGCGATACCACGGAATGGAATGCATTGTGCCGCATCATCGGAGCAGAGAAATGGATCGACAACCCTGACTTCGCGAGTGCGGAAAGTCGCCAAGCCGATCACGAACGTATCGACGACGCGATCTCCGACTGGACCAGGACTCTGTCACCCGAAACCGTCATGGAATGCTTGCAATCGGCGGGTATCGCGGCCGGCACCATCCAGGACGGACGCGACCTGGTCGAGGGCGATCCACATCTTCGGGCACGCAGTTTCTATTCGGCACAGGAGCACCCCCTCGCGGGAACATTCCTTCACGAGGGCATCCCTGTTCGCCGCAACTCCGAACCCGGTTCGATTCGACGCGCTGCACCGGTACTGGGCGCGGACACCGACGACGTCCTGAAGTCGGTCCTCGGCTACAGCGACAAACGGATCACCGGACTTCGCGACCAGTCGATCCTGTCCTGACCGCACTCATATTCGTACAACCATTCACAGATCGCTACAAGGAGACACAATGCGCGCGGCCAGACTCCATCAGTTCGGCACCTCACCGGTAATCGACGACATCGACATTCCCAAGCGTGAATCCGGCCAGACCCTGGTACGGATCGACGCTGCTGCGCTCGGCCATCTCGACATCACCGTCGCAAGCGGAAACTTCGGAGTCAAGCCGAATCTCCCGCACATCGGTGGAACCGACGGAGCGGCGACGGTGGTCGAATCCGACACGTACGAGCCGGGCACTCGCCTCCTGGTCCGAGGCGGTGGCGTCGGTCTGTTCAAGAACGGTTGCTGGGCCGAGTATCTGGTGGCAGCAGACAAGGCATTCACACCGTTTGATCCCGCACTGTCGCCGGCCGTTGCCGCAACGTTCTTCCTGCCAAGCACAACTGGTTACGTGGCCGTGAATGACGTTGCAGCCGTTGCAGCTGGCGAACGTGTGGTCGTCGCCGGAGCGTCGGGTGCTGTCGGATCGATGGCAGCGCAGTTCGCTTTGCTCGCAGGAGCGTCCGAGGTGATCGGTGTTGTACCGCGCGAAGATCAAGCTGCCTTGCTCCCGAAGGGTGTGCGTCCCGTCGTCGGGCAAGGTGACGAACTGGCCGGTGTGCTGGGATCCGAGCCTACCGTCGACGCATTGATCGACACGCTGGGCGGCGACGGATTGCCCCACCTGCTCGCAAGTGTTGTCCCCGGTGGCCGGGCGGCCCTGATCGGATACACGTTGGGCAAGAGTCTCACGCTGGACTTACCGAACTGGTTGCTCAGCGACGTCCGGATCCTGCCCGTCAACATGATTCGCAAGACTGCCCGCCAAGCTGAACTGGCACCCGAGATGATCCGACTGCTCATCGAAGGCAAGATTTCCGTTGCAGTGCAGGAATTTCCGTTGGATGACATCGCAAGTGCACTGCAGTTGATGGGTGAGGGCAAGGTTGCCGGGCGGGCGGTCGTCGTACCCTGAGAGGGATACAATTACGCACCCTACGAGTCATCGGCAAGGAGTCGTTCATGCCCTGCGACACACATGCCATTCCGCGCTCGCTTCCGGATTTGATCCGGAGGCGAGCTTTGGAGCGTCCGGAGCACCCGGCCCTTGTCGTCGACGGGATTACGGTCAACTACCACGAACTGCTCGAACGCGCCGCGTCGATGGGGTCTGCTCTCCGCAGCGAGGGTGTCGGCCGCGGGGAACGTGTGGCCGCACTGTCCGGCAACAGGATCGAACTGGCAGACCTTGTTCTCGGATGCGCGTGGATCGGCGCGGTGGCCGTTCCGCTCAATACTGCTCTTCGCGCCGACAGTATTGTCAGCGCACTCGAACAAGCTGAAGTGCAACGCATTCTGGTTTCACCCGAATGCGCAAGCGTTGCATCCGGATTCGATGGCGCCGTGTGGGTCATGGGCGAACCACACGTCCCCACGGCTGGTTTGAATGCGGGTTGTGAACCCGAAGCAGTGGATCCCCTCGACATGGCCGCGATACTCTTCACTTCCGGCACCACCGGTATACCCCGGGGTGTGCGATGCCCGCATGCGCAGTTCCTGCAGTGGGGCAAAGGTGTTGGCGCCTCGTTGGGACTCACTCGCGATGATGTGCTGTACAACTGTCTGCCCTTGTTTCACACCAATGCTCTCAATGCCTTTGTTCAGTCCGTCTGGGCCGGGTCTACTTTTTTCTTGGGACAACGGTTTTCGGTCCGTAATCATTGGAGTGAGGTTCGCGAGATCGGGGCGACTGTCGACTATCTGCTAGGTGCGATGGTTGCGATGCTGATCAACGCGGACCCCGCACTACAGGACCGGCAGCACAACATCCGGGTTGCCTTGGCGCCCGCAACCCCTGCGCATCTGATCGAACCGTTTGCCAAGAGATTCGGTGTGGAACTCGTGGACGGATTCGGAAGTACCGAAACCAATCTTGTGATCGGCACGCTTCCCGGAAATCGACGGGCCGGATACATGGGCACGGTGATGAGCGGCTACGACGCTGCGGTGATCAACGACGGTAGCGTCGTTCCCGACGGAGTGCCTGGCGAACTGGTAGTCCGCACCACGATTGCCGGTTCGTGCTCACAGGGCTATCTGGGCGACCCGATTCCGGAGCCCGGCAGTTGGATCCACACCGGCGACAGGGTGATTCGTGATGCAGACGGCTGGTTCCGATTTGTCGATCGCATCAAAGACGTAATTCGAAGGCGAGGTGAGAATATTTCCGCAGCCGAGGTGGAATCAGTTCTCGCGCTGCATCCGTCGATCAGTCAGGTTGCCGTCTTCCCGGTGCCGTCGGAGCTGGCCGAAGACGACGTCATGGCTACTGTAATACTCCGTCCCGGAGCCGATTTCGATCCCATCTCGATTCTGGAGTTTTCCCAGCAACAGCTGCCGTACTTTGCCCTCCCGCGGTACCTCGACATCGTGGATTCGTTCCCACTCACCGAAACCGGGAAGGTGCAGAAAGCACCGCTGCGCGAGCGGGGCGTTGGCCAACACACCTGGGACAGCGAGAAAAGCATGTTCCGTGCACGGCGGTAGACCCTATTTGCCGCAGCCGTTGAACGAACACATCACCGGACTGCAGATCGTCCGCAGCGCCGACGGATCACTCGGCGAATGTGTGCACTTCATGGCATGGAGCGTTCTGGTGATTCCGATGCCAGCCGTGCGCAGCGCCCCGGTAATTCGGCTGACATTGAGTCGAGCCGTCGGAGCTGTCACCGACAATGCACCGGCCAGAGTGCGCGGACCGCTGAACACCGGTACCGCGACGCTCATGTAACCGAGCCGCGTCTCCTCGACCTCCACCGCGAGTTGCTCCCTACGTATCCGCTCGAGTTGCTGGCGAAGCACGCCTACGGACATCGTCGTTCGACTGGTCAAGGCGGTGAAACCCTGCTCGACCACCTCGTCGAAGACCGATTGTGGCGAGAAGGCAAGGATGATCTTGCCGGTGGCAGTGCAGTACAGCGGGAGCCGGCCGGCCACCCGCGACTGCTGATTCAATCCGCGGTGTCCGATGATCTTCTCGATGTAGAGGACGTCGATGCCGTCCCGAACCGCAAAGTGAACCGTCTCCTGCGTCGCCAGCAGAAGGTCCTCCATGTACGGCAGCGCCGCGTCCCGCAGAATCCGCTGACGCGGGACCAACTGGCCAAGCTCGAACAATCGCAGGCCAAGCCGATACTTGGTACCCGCGCGCTCGAGCAGTCCCCACTCGACCAGCTCGCCGGCCAACCTGTGAACCGTGGCTTTCGCGACCCCACTGCGCCGAGTGAGTTCCGTCAGAGACAAGTCACTGTGGTCGGTGTCGAAAGCGTCGAAGATCATTCTCGTCTTGCCGAGCACCGAAGACGGCTCACCCGCAGATCGTGTCGGCGTATCGGTGCCGGCAGAGAAGGGCAGTATAGAACCAAAACCCGTCGATTCGTGTTGCATAGCAGTCATCGTGCCTACCTCCTGAACGAGCTGTGGCAGCCTGTCGAACCTGCGAGAATGAAGCCCGAATTGATCGGTTCACTCTTGCGTGCAGGCGCTTCAGGACTGACACTATGGCGATAGAACGGTGAGACGCACGCCACACGGTCCGTCCAGTGGACCAGTCTTACAAGTTTACACAGCGCGTCTACCTGCGTAATTCTGTAGAAACATTCGAACGGCGGTGGCAATCTGCGGAGCATGTTCTTCGATGAGAGCGACTGTCCCCGAGTCGACGATTGTGGTAACCACAACCGCCGCACCCGTGAGATGCGCCCGCAAAGGCGCTAGATTCGGCATCGAGAAAGGATCATCCTGTGCGCCAATCAGGAGTATCGGAGCAGCAACCGACCCGATTCGCCCTTCCATCGCATATCGCGCGCAGGCTTTGTGCCCCTCAGCCGGATCAACGCCGTAGGCAAGCGCATCATGAATGAACCGGTCCAAGAGCGTCGTACCGGGCTCCGGATAGTAAGGCCGTCGCGTCTCCCACAGACTGGTGAGATGGCTGCCGTCTGCGGCTCGGTCGACGCAGTCGATCCCACCGGGTCCCGAGTGCCCCTCGCGGTAGTTGCGGTCGGCCCACGGGCACGACGAGAGCACGGCGGCGGCTACCCGCTCGGGGCGCGATGCCGCCATCTCGAGCGCCACTGCAGCTCCGGTGTGGTGGCCGAGAACCGTGACTCGGTCGACGCCAAGCCCGTCGAGCAATTCCCACGCACCTCGCGCATAGGTCTCGATGGTCTGCGGCCCGGGCACCGGAGCACTGTTGCCGTACCCCGGCATGTCCATCGCGACCACGTGAAAGTCGGCGGCAAGAAGTGGGATGAGCTCGCGGAACTCGTCCCACGAACGGGGTGCCTGATGAAGCAGGAGAATCGTCTCACCCGAACCTTGCTGCGCGTAATGCAATTGTCCCAAGGACGAATCCTCGTATCCGAGTCGCATCTCGCTTCCCATCAGAACGCCGCAACCATCGGTGTATCGACGCCGACAATATCGATCTTTGCCGAACCACCCGGATTTCCGACGGGTTCACCGCGGGTGGGCAGGATATCGAGGAAGAAGCGCTTATTGTCTTCCTTGAAGTCCGGGTCCGCCTTGCGGTCGACGGTGATCGCCTCCACCGGGCACGCCAATTCACAAGCGCCACAGTCGATGCATTCGTTCGGGTTGATGTAGAGCTTGCGGTCACCTTCGTAGATGCAATCCACGGGGCATTCTTCCATGCATGATCGGTCCGTGTAGTCGATGCATGCTTCACCGATGACAAATGCCATTGCCTAGCCCTCCTGTTCGGTGGAGTGTCCGGGAAAGATCTCCGCTTCCGGATCCAGCACGGCCGCTGCGTTGTTCACAGCAGTCGCGGCTTCGCCGAAGCCGACGGCAATCAATCGGACCTTCCCTGGATAATCCGTGATGTCCCCGGCGGCGTACACGCGCGGGACATTGGTTTCCATCCGCGTGTTGACTGCGATATGGCGATTGTCGATCTCCATCCCCCAGGCCATCATCGGGCCGAGGTCAGCGGTGAATCCCAGTGCTGCGATGACGGATTGAGCCGGCAACGTGGACGTGCTCTTGTCCAGCTTGTGGGTGATGTCGACCTCGCCGATCCACCCGTTTCCACGTACCTCCGAGACATCCGCGTTCACAAGAACCTGGACACTGCTGTCCTGAACTTTGGCAACTGTGGATTTGTGCGCGCGGAATCGATCTCGTCGGTGAACCAGAGTGACGGACTTGGCAATCGGTTCGAGGTGGACAGCCCAGTCGAATGCGCTGTCGCCGCCGCCGACGATGACAACGTCCTTCCCCGTGTGCGCCGACAAATCCGGGACGAAGTAGCTCAATCCCCGATTCATGAACTCCGAACCCTTTGCCAACGGACGGGGCGTGAAAGTTCCGATGCCGCCGGTGATGACAACCGCGCCGGCGACCACCACCTGGCCTGCACTGGTGGTGATTCGCACCCGGCCGTCGTCGTCATGCGACAACTCACGAGCCTGCATGCCCAGCAAGTACACCGGATCGAAGGAGGCAGCCTGGGCAATCAAACCCTCGATGAGATTGCGTCCCTTGACCGAAGGAAATCCCGCAATGTCGAGGATCGCCTTCTCCGGGTACATCGCACTGACCTGTCCCCCTGGTTCGGCAAGGGCATCGATCACGGCGACCGAGAGGCCGCGGAAGCCTGCGTAGTACGCGCCGTACAGCCCGGCGGGGCCGGCACCAATGATCAGAATATCGACGCCGATCTCGTTGTCGGCCGCCGTGGAAGACGTTGTGTTCACGCCCGATACGGTATTGCGCCGACGGACACTCGCAAATGAAACCGGTCCGCTCAACAGACCTACACAACCATTGATGGACAACACGAAAAGGACCCACCGACCTCACGGTCGACGGGCCCCATTATTGCTCGATCAGAGCGAGAACACGCTAGGTTCGTCGGCTACGAGCGGCCATCGTCAAACGCACACGGACCCCGCAGCAATCAATACCACGATCACACCTCCCCCTAGAATTGTGGTCACGGTTACCGAACGGTAACCAAGATGGTCACAACCCTGACACGCTGAGACAAAGCCGAGCAGGAGCAGTTACAAGGAGCGACCGCGAATACTTATTCGCTCGAAGGCCACTCTCCTGCTGGGAATCTCGATCAAGCACTGCAATCGCAGACTGCCCATAGATTCGCTCGGGGCATACAACGCCTTCGGAAATACGGGCAAGCTGAAATCTGGCAGCTGCCCGGAGCCGACAACGGTACTGCGTGACATCAAGCGAGAAAGCGGCCGCAATATCTTCTGGGGCAGGTCCACCAAGTGGCTCCCACAGCAGAGCAAAGTCGAGAATGTCCTCGTCGCTATTGCTTTTCCACATTTCTTGCCTACCTTCGTTGTACCCATTGCGGCGCACACGACGGCGAACTCGATCAGGCACCCTTGCCTGTCGGCAGTATTTGAAGCATCTCTACGAGAGCAAACGCCCAAGCGAGGAATGCCAGACTCAGTGCATTGCACTGTGCCGCTTGCTCATGCCATTGTGGCCAGTGACCGCACTTCGAGAACCGTTCGAGTTGCAAGCCCAAGAATTGCGCGCACACTGAATACGGTATTGAGCACATGGGTTCTAGCCAACCCAACGGGTTCACTCAACAGACCCGGCATTCGTTGTCTGGCACAAGAAATGGCCCACCTCCATGGCGGGTCACACGGTTCGGCGATCAGCGACGAGGCTAGATAGCTCCATTTAATCGATAAAGTGTGCTGCAGCACAGCATATTACATGTCATTGGCACTACGATATTGCCCGTTGCGGGATGTCACCCAGCGGTGCCATGTGATCCTCACCATGCGGCGAACCGGGAGCTTATCGTCGCAGTGTTCACCACAACCCGTTCAATCGATCAAGCTGCGAACTCCTACCCGGTGCCGCATTTCGGTCGCGGAAGCGCTCGTAGCGGAAGAGCTGACGATCGCGGAGTGAAGATACCTCGCTTGCAATCGAGAACGCACTGGTTAGACGTCAGCACCCCTTCGATCAAATGCGATCAGGGCTCTAGTGCGCAAAGCGAGCCCGACTTTCGTCTCGCGAGACAGGAAACGCCGCACCAGTTGATTAAACGAGAATGACTGCTGGCGAACTTCGGTCACCAGCGCTCCTATTTCGGGCACCCATCCCTCCCTGAGCCACCCGCTCCAGCCGACCGATGGTCTTGAGGCAGTGATCTCATTTATACATCAACTACCTTGCCCTGAAGGGCCAGATTTGCTGCTCACCGATCTAGCCGAATACCGGAGAACTGGCTGCTATGGGCACGGTTGACGTTGCAGCCAAATAGTCTTCATGTCCGAGCCCGGCAATGTCGCGCGAAGCATTGCAGTCCGCGTACGGCCCACCCACTTTCTCCGCGCTCGACCAACGATTGCCTGCGATGATTCCGCGCATCACAGAACCCGTCCTGCGAACACATGCGTGAGGTGTTGCTTGGGTCGACGACCTGCACGGACACTCCCGCCATCTCCCTTGTATGCGATGTGGCAGCGCAACTGCACGTACGCTCCCGAATGCGCCTGCGCACGCCGCTTCCTGGCCAGCCGTTCCCGACAGATCCTCTATCGCGATACCCCGACCGGCGTTGCACCGCAAGCAACGACGCAGACGACGCAGACGACGCAGACGACGAACGAACTGCCACGACAAACGGTTGTCGAACGATTGCGCCGCGCCAAACGAGAATGAATCGTGGAATCCATTACACCCTCATAACATTTCGACCCGCTCCGGCCTTAAGTTCCGGCCTCGAGCTTCGCCGTTCGGATTGTCTACAAGTCCGCGCCTTTCTTGATCACCCGGACAGCTGGTTGCGTAGACAAGCCGAACAATTTCACCAGCGGATACACTCCACCAGTGCAACGTGAACGCACGACGATCGTTGGGCGACATCGGAAAAGATATCGGCAGCGTGGTTGCAGGCCAGTAGCGTCTGCTTCGACGGTGACGGCGAGCTTGATCATAACGATCCGCTTCACTGGTCGTCACCGCCTTCCGAAAAAAGGTGTACACGCAGATAGCCGCTACCAACAGACAATCGCACGGGTGAGACAAGTACCCGAACCCAAACCGCTGCCACGGCTGTGTCCCTGTTCTCGTAAGAAGGACACGCCCCCAAACCAGCCCGCACCCACACCCCCGGCCTACTGCGGAATTCAGATCGGCTTCCTCCTGGCCCTCAAGGGCCAGGTTTCCGCAGTAGGTCGGATGGAACTGTCCCTGGAAGTCGGAACTGAACTTCTCGGTCAAACTTCCGAAAAGCAGTTCATACCGCCCGAGCCCGCTGGAGCTCGAGCTGGTTGCGCAGACGCTAGGTCCGTCAGACACGAACGCGCATCGTGAAACACACACGGCTCCTGAGTAATCAAACTTTCTGGAACAACTCGACACTCGGGATGGAGCCATCTTGACTGGCTGTCGAGCTACCGATGCCGAATCAATCGACACAACAACTGAACCTCCCCGTTGAAGATGGGGACACAATCACGGAACGCTAACCTGCGAAACCGCAAGATCTTCGATACCAACAGGACCTGACCGTCGAGATTCGTATCTTCATCAACCCGCGCGAAGCGCCGCTTCACGCCTGTCCCGCTAATCAAGACGGTCGACCCCGTACGGGTTCCCGCATAGTGAAGGAAGGACGCTTTGCTTCGCGGTCAAGATGTTTGCGCCACGCTGATGCGCGCCGACGACTTGGCCAGGAACTCGAGGCTCAGCGGGTTGTACTTCGCTGCCTGCTCGTGCTGCGGCCAGTGACCGCACTCCGAGTAGAGTTCGAGCTGAGCACCCGGGATATCCTCGGCCATCTTCTTCGCTTCCGGAACGTCGCCGAACGGATTTTCCTGTCCCCAGACCACGAGGGTAGGCGCCTTGATGAGTGCCATCCGATCCGGGCGCAACAGGTTCCGCTGGCGAACCTCCATCTCCTGCAGGGAAAGAAGGTTGTGGATGTTGGCTACGAAGTCGGGCTGGTGGTAGATCCGGTGACGGGTCTGAACCAATTCCTCGGTTGCATCGGCGGGATCGTGCATGAGCAACTGCATACGTGCGCGGGTCAATTCGATGTCGTCGCTCTGGACGGCCTTCGCGGTCGACGTCTTGATGCGCTCCATGACTACCGGGTTCGCGACTGTTCCACCTGCTGCCAGCAACTGCAGCGACAGAACACGTTCGGGCTGCTCGCTGGCAAGGTAGGCGGCGACCCAGCCACCGAGGCTTTCGCCCACTAGGTGCACACGGTCCAGTCCGACCGCGTCGAGGTAGTTCACCAAATGCTCTACGTAGCGCGGAATCTCGTACGGGTAGTCAGGCTTGCCGGTGTAACCATGGCCAAGCATGTCGATCGCGTGAACCCGGTAGGATTGGGCGTGCGGTGCGATATTGCGTGCAAATGCCTCGAGGTGTCCGCTGGTGCCGTGCAGGAAGATCACGGCCTCGTCGCCGGATCCGGCCTGCAGAGAGCGCGTGGGCACACCGCCGGCGTCGACGGTCGTCAACTCGAAATCGAGTCCGGCAAGTTCGTTCCAGATTGTCATGAGAGAAACTTCCTTTGCTGAAGGTGGCAGATTATGTTGTTACGCTGGGTGTTCCAGCTGGATCGAGAACCGTGACGCCCATACCGGTGAGCCACTCGGGAATCGCTTCGTAGGCAAGGCGTTCTCCCGGAATGTAGTCGAGCATGGCCGCCATCATGAGCCATGTCCGTAGCTCTTGCGCACCGTTGCCCGCCTCGTCTTCGATCTGCTGCGTCGTGAACTCGGCAAGCTCACTTGCCTTGCCGCTGGCAAACAGATCAAGAATTCGGTCATCGAACTCCGGTGTGATCGCGGCATCGGCCGCGCGGATGATCTGGCGCCGTCGGACGTCGTAGTCGGACCAGTTCTCCCGGCCGTCCAGCCAGGCTTGAACCATGAAATCCTCGTCCTCACCCTGCGGGTCACGCCAGTCCGGCCAGGGCAGCCGATGGGATAGACCGCCGGAGGCGATCACTACTACGCGGGTATCCGCCGGGTATGACGCAATGGCGTCCCGCAGAGCCTTCGCCACTTCCTCGCATCGCTTGAACGTCGGGAGAGGCGGCGCGAATACGTTGACCACCAACGGAACTATCGGAACGTCGATTCCGTCGAGAAGGTACTGAATCGCGTGGGACTGACCGTGATCGATCTGCAATCGCGCCGAGTAAGCAAGATCGAACCGGCCACCTTCGATCAGCTCGTTTGCAAGGTGCCTCGCGAAGTCCACGTCCACCTGCTGCGGGCCCTTGGGTGTACCGGACTCGCCACTGGAAATGCACTCTCCGACGCCGAGAGTGAACGCCGGAATCAGATCCAGCCAGAAACCGCGAAAGTGGTTGGAGCCGAGAATCAAGACGACATCGGGATTAGCTTCCGCGATTTTCTCCCGCGTCAGATGCAGCGCGTCCCGGAAGCGTTCGGCCTCCGCCTTGTGCGTCGTCTCTTCCCAATGGGTGTTCATCAAGGTGCTGTGGGAGGCACCGATACCCAGAACTATTTTCGCCATCAGTCGATTCCTACTTCCTCGAGCGAGCGGGTGACGGTGTCGAGGGCCACTCGGATCAGATACTTCGTAAATCTCTCTGCTGCAGCCAGATCGACGGTGTTCATCCCCATCGCGAAGTCCACCTCGAAGGGAGCGTCGACCACCTTCGGCATACCGACCCGGATCGTCGGGATGCCGCGGCTGCGCAGGATGTTTGCGTCGGTTGCACCACTGGCGTCGAAGAAGTCCTGATGAGGCTTCCCCTCAGCGGCTTCCCACGCGTCGACCGCGGCGCGGCGCAACCACATTCGAGGGTCGGAACCCTCACCTGGGATGGCAAGAACCTGTTCGACGTCGATCTGCAGATCCAGCGATTGTGCGATCTCCGCCACGACGGCTTTGAGCTCACGCTTGGCCGCGGTGGGGGTCGTCCGTGGACTCAGCCGCAGATCAACGGTAAGGCGCACCTGCTCGGGGGTGAACGACGCTGTTCGCTCCCACCCGCCGCGGATGTTGGCAACGATCCCCTGAGGCGCAACCAAACCGTCCTGATGCGCCGCCGAGTACTTCGGGAACCATTCCTCCAACTTGGCGACCACCTCGCCGGCGGCGGTAATCGCGTTGCGGTACGGCAACCGGTGGCGAGAGCCGACGTAGGTGTGCAGCCCGTGCACCGTGATCTCGAACCAAGCCAGCCCCACTTCTTCCCAGGAGACCGTCCAGCCGGGCTTGGCGATCAGCGCACAGTCCGCCCACACTCCCTGTTCCAGGAGGAACGAGCAGCCGACGCCCTGACCGGTATTGCGCCGGGGGTTTCCGACACCGGGGCGGGCATTGGTCGGCATACCACCGGCACCGAATCCGAGTACCAGGTCACCGCGGAGTGGAATACCGGCTGCGGCAATTGCTTCGACCGCCGCGATAATGCAGGCGGCATGGCCTTTCGGATTCGACGCACCTAACCCGATGACGTAGTTCTCGTCGACCTGGGCGTGCGGCGTCAGGTCGGCTCGCAACTCGTTTCCCACCCACGGTAGATCTTCTGCCGGATCACCTGTCGTGACGGTGTCGATCGGCGCATACAGCAACAGATCCGGCCCGGACCCGTCACCGCGCAACCGTCCCCACGAGTTCGCCTGCCGGTCATCGAGATCCATCGTATGGGCCTCGATGCCCGACGCTATCAAGACCGCCGTGATGTGGCGCGCCAGCGGTGCTTCGTCGCCGGTGGGGCTAGGGATGTCCACAACCCCGGTGGTGAGATCCCGCAATCTCGCGCGATCGACGTTGGCCCAGGCCTGCTCGACCCATTCCCGGCGCGTGTCATCAAGGCCTGCGAGAGCGTCGGCCCTCGCAGTGGTCATGGATTGACCTGATGTACCTGGGTATTGCTGCGTTCGCCCGCCAACTGCCATAGTTTGGGAACTGCCACGGCAACAGCGGCACCGATAGCGACTGCCGTCAGAATCTTGAACATGCGTTTCTCCTATTCGCTGGTGCCGGTGGGGATCTGGGCGTCGGTGACCGGAGCCGGGCGCGGGGCAGCCGTCCGACGCTCGCGGGTGGGCCGAACCGGCGCCTTGGGGGTGTGTTCGGCCGCGGCGGCGATCTTCTCGGCGTACTCTTCCTCTGCCAGATTTCGCCACGTTGTCAGCGATACGTCGGGTCGGTAAAGCTTCTCCGGCGGCGCGTCGGTGACCTCGACCATCCACGCATCCTGCCCGGAAAACTGACCGTGGAACAGCCAGCGGATCGCGCCGAGGTACTTGGCGTAGAACCCCAATTTTGCTGCACCGGAGACGAAATTGACCATGAGGCCGACATATTTGTGGTTGTCCTCGTCCACCGGCACGTAGAACTCGTAGTGAATGAATTTGGGGTACGCGATGCGCAGGACGCCGGGCATCGACAGCGAAGCAAAACCGGGAAAGTTCTGTGCTGCGATCACAGGATTGACATCCAGACCGGCACCGACGTTTCCGATCTGCGAAATCTGGGTCTCGTCGGGCTTCTTCTTCCACCACCGCTTATTGGTCCAGGTTCCCACGCCCGGGAAGTCGGCCTCCCAGTACACCTCTTCCTGTACCCGGTAAATCCAGCGACCCTCCGGGATGATGCTCGTGATGTTCCACGTAGGCATCGGCTTGAACAGGCGCCACAATGCGGTGCGGTGCAGGTACTTCGCATGTCCCTCGTCGAAACCGTTCTCACATGCGAAGCGCCAATTACCTTCTCGTGGCTGAATGCGACCGCCGACGATGCCCTTGTTCTCCACGAGCTCACGCGGCAACTGGTCGTCGATAGACGGCGCCGGCTCGTTGGCGATCGGTATGTACACCCACACCAGACCGAGTCGCTCCTCGACCGCATAGGTCTGGACGTTCAGCTTGCCGCAGATCTTGGAATCCGGACCGTCGGTGATGACCGCAGCCAGTTTTCCGTCGGTAAGACGGTACGTCCAGCCGTGGTACGGGCAACTGACGGTGCCCGGGAACTGCTGATCACCCTCGGACAGTGGAACGCCGCGGTGCGGGCACCGATCATGCAGGGCGTACGCCTTACCGGCGTCGCGGATGATCGCCAGCTTCTCACCACAAATGGTGTAGCTCTTGGGTTTTTTGGTGATGTGGTTCGACCACGTGACCGGGTACCAGTAACCGCGGTATCCGCTGCCGGCTGCGTTGTAACCCGGCCATGCCGTCCAATCCTGCCGACCGGCCGCTCGCGGCCGCTCGGGGAGCGCGAACGTGGCTTCCGACGCCTCGACACCAGTCATGTGAAGTCCTCTCGACACTGAACATTTTGAATGAAACAGATCTTGGTTGACGCTGTGTGCAACGCCAACGGATTCGGTTCGCTCAGCAGACCGGACTGTCATGGGGCCATTCCGTGCGCTTCCCGGAGCATACGTCTCCGTCGGGGCAAGCCACGCCTCTTCGGAATTCCCCACATACCGGCGCATCGTTACTAAGGTTTACGGCTCAGAAAGTATCCATGCTCGGTTTCGAGATTCTCGATCGGAACCGCTCTGTCGAGCGCGCAGCGAGAAAGTCGACGTATCCGGTGTCGCCATGGTGACATGCTGGCATCCATATAGTCGGGTTCGTTCATCGCAAAGGTGCTTCTGGACAGTTTCGTTCGCATGTAAAAAGGGCTGGGCGTAAATATCAGCGACTCGCACGATCATGCACCCCCGGTGAGTTGTACTCGCGTACTTGCGATGTTAGTGAGCCGACGAGGCGTACGGAAATAGTCCGGGTTCACCTGCCGGACCGCAATGCTTCCGCATCCCCTTAACTAGGGGTGAGGTACACCTATGGCTGATCAACCGAAGAGCTTGTACGCCAAAGCTGATGGCGTCACATTCCACTACTATGACCTCGGCGAGGGCGACCCTACGATTTTCCTGCACGGAGGTGGACCCGGCTGCACCGCGTGGTCCGACTTCGGGCCGGTGGCCCCTCTCTTCGCCTCGGATAGACGGGCGATTCTCGTTGATCTCCTGCAATACGGTCGATCCGACAAGTGCACCATCACCGGCCCCATGTGGGACTTCCACGCCGCCAAGATGGTTGCTCTGCTCGACGAGCTCGGCATCGATCGCGCCGACTTCGTCTGCAACTCGTGGGGCGGCACCATAGCGCTCAATCTCGCGGCAAAGTACCCGGAACGCGTTCGCTCCCTGGTGATCACGGGCAGTATGCCCGTCTTCTACGGCCCACTCGCGCCGCTCCCCGAAGATGGCCGTCGCGGCCGCAACGCCCGCGACGTCTACTACGGCGGCACCGGCCCCACCCTCGAAAAACTCCGCACCTTGATCACCAGCCTAGAATGGTTCGACGGATCGAAGTTGCCCGCCGAAACCCTACAGATGCGATACGAGCAAAGCCTCGACCCCGAGGAAATGGCCTTGGCTGCCTCAGCAGACTCCCCTCGTGGCGATTGGCAGGACCTCACAGCCGAACTCGGCCAGATCCAGGCACCGACACTCTTCGCCTGGGGAATGCACGACGCGTTCCTCACCCCGGACTACCCGCTCATGCTGGCGCGGATGATCCCGCATGGCCATCTCTACATCATGGACCAGGCGTCGCATCATCTTCAGGAAGAGCGGCCATACGACTACTACAGTGTTGTTTCGGGTTTCCTTGACCAACAGCACAACTGAACGAACGGTAATCGCCCCGACGGGCGGTGCACGGATCAGATTGGTACTGCTTCTCGGAATCCTCACCGCCCTCGGTCCGTTCACCGTCGACATGTATCTTCCTGCGCTGCCGCAGATCACGCAGGAATTTGGAACATCGGAGACAATGGTTCAGCTGACCCTGACCGGAACGCTTCTCGGTCTTGCGCTCGGTCAGTTGATCATCGGCCCACTTTCGGACATCTACGGGCGTCGACGCCCCTTGCTCGTGGGCACAGTGATACACGTCGGCGCATCGTTGGCGTGCTTCTTTGCGCCGTCCATCGAAGTCCTCGCGACGCTGCGAACCCTTCAAGGTTTTGGCGCCGCGGCCACCGGTGTGATCGCGATGGCGATCGTTCGTGATCTCTTCACCGGACACGATGCGGCGGTAGTACTTTCGCGACTGATATTGGTCATGGGCGTAGCGCCCATCCTGGCTCCGTCCATTGGCGGGGCACTGATGTCCGTAACACAATGGCGCGGAGTCTTTCTCGCTCTCTTCCTCCTGGGTATCGCCATGATTGCACTCGCCGCAGCGTCACTCCCGGAAACAATTCCACCCGAGAATCGGTCAGGCAAGGGCATCGGCGCGATAGCGCGAAGCTACATTGTACTCGGTCGTGATGCTCACTTCATGGTGTTGGTTCTCGTGTGCGGTCTCGGCCGTGGTGTGCTGTGGTCGTACATCGCGGCGTCGTCCTACGTAATGCAGGAACAGTTCGGTCTGAGCGCCACAGCGTACGGGTTTGCCTTCGCCAGCGGAGCCGTAGTGCTGATCGGCTCGTCTCAACTCAACATCGTGCTGCTCGGACGGTGGCCGCCGAATTCCATCACGATCTGGGCAATGTGGGGCAGTAGCGTCGTCGGCGCTGCATTTGTTGTCGTTGCTGCCACCGACTCGTGGGGCTTCGTCGGGTTCGCCGTCCCCATCCTGCTGATGCTGTGCGCAACGGGTTTTGTCATGCCTAACGCACCGGCGGTTGCCCTGTCGCGTCACGGAGAAGCCGCGGGCTCAGCGGCCGCGCTGATCGGATTTGCGCAGTTCGGCGCTGCCGCAGCGGTTGCACCCATCGTCGGCCTTCTGGGTAATACCAGTCTTGCAGTGGCCATCTCCATGACCGGGGCCTCCGGGCTCGGAGTCATCGCGCTGCAGTATGTCAGCAAGCAGGATCGGATCACCGACACATCAGGCTGACCGCTGACTAATCTGACATTCTCGACTGATTTCTGCTGCCGCCGCTTTCAGGGGACCCTCGATACATTCAATACTCATTCGGTATCGCGGGATCGAAACACCAATTGCAGCAACGACTATGCCGTGACCTCCGAAGATCGGGGCTGCGATACTCGCAGTCCCCAATCGAACCTCCTCGATTTCCACCGCTATCGATTGTGCCCTGACTTGTTCGAGCTGTCGGCGAAGTTCATCGGGAGAATTGACCGTGTACGAAGTGAAGGCAACCATCGTGTCTGCGAGGACTGAATCCACCAGTTCCGGGGGCGAATACGCAAGAATTGCCTTCCCGACGGCCGTGACATGCAACGGTAGCCTCCCTGCCACACGAGAATCCGAGCCCGCGGCGTAGTGCCCGGAGATCTTCTCGATGTACAGAACGTCTGATCCGTCACGAATTGCCAAATATACTGTTGCACAAGTGATCGCATGCAAATGCTGCACATGAGTAGCCGATAACTCTCGAAGAATCCGCTGCCGAGGCGCCAGCTGGCCGAGTTCGAATAGACGCAAGCCTAACCGGTACATGTGCCCCGCACGTTCCAAGAATCCGAGCAACACCAACTCGTTGGCAATCCGATACACCGTGGTTTTCGCGACCCCGCTCCGCCGCGCAATCTCAGTAAGGGATAGCAAGTCCGACTCCGCATCGAACGATTCGAGCACCAATCGCGCCTTCCCTAGTAACGTATCCATCACCAAGAGCCTCCAGTACCCGAACTGCGGTCCGCTGAGCTGACCGAGTTCATCTAGTATATCGACCTTTGACTTTACGTCGCCGAATGGAACGAGATTGCGACGATTTCAGCGGCGATCGCCGATTTGCCCGGTTCGGCCACTATTACCAGACGGACCGGTCGGCCGTATTCCGGCGGGCCCAATGAATCTGGTACACAGCCGAAAACACACATTTGAACTCGAGTCGAATCTTCGGCCTGGAAGGTCCAGCGCACCGGTGGAATTTCTCCCTCCGGGGATCGTGATGCGATTCCACTGTCCAGGACCACACCGGACAACCCTTCACCGATCGTGAGGCAATCGGCGAGCGTAGACAACGACCTCGCCGAGCTCCGTTCTTCGAGGATTCGGAGCGGTACGACGCCAAGTTCAGACAACGTGGACGCCCACCACAACAACCTGCCCCTGAGCCGTTGCAATTTCCTTCAAACAATAAGTTTTGCAACGGGTACCGCAATCAAACATCGATTCAGGCACATTGTCATGCCCCCTGTAGGCGACGTGGATCGACAACCACTGCGGCGATGCGGGTGCCTACGAAACAGAACTCGACATCAATCAAGCTACGGTGATCGAGCAGTCGAGTAGCGCGAACGCGTCAGTTCTAAACGCAGTCTGGATAGCCGAATCAGCAAGCAGAGCAGTGTCTTCCGAACAGCCATGGCGATACTAAACCGACTCACCCGCTCCACCCAGTGATGCAGGAAAGGGTCGGCTTATAGTCCACCGAAACTGTGCCACTCAACCGAAGCCGATCATCGGTTCCGGCATTGCGTCATCGATGACCGCCGCAGTCGGACCGTGACACACTCCGACGTCGGCTACCATCGTCAACCTATCCAAAGGCCCGGTCCAGGTCGCGCTTCGTCCGATGGGACGATCTCCGAGATATCATTCCAACGCGTCCACGAATCGCGCCGGAGTTACCGGAGTTGCCGGAGACTGTAATGTGCTCGCGAGTGAACCGACAATCGACGAGATCGCTTGCGGTTGGGGTCTGATGCTTTGAACGTGCACGTTTGTTTCCCAGAAGTCCTTTCACACCAGCAGGTCTCATCAACAACTCGACGCAGCCGTGTCCCACTGCAATACCGTGACCAAGGGTAAGTTCTTCCGTGAACCCTGCGGGCGCCGTAGGTGCCATGCGAGGCGGCATGAACCTCGGTAGTCCGCTGCGTCAGCCATGCGTGACGTAGCGGGCGGTCCGAGGGTGGGTGGTTGCGCCACTCGTAAAAGCCGGACTCCGACACCTCCAGAATGCGGCAGGCGACCTGTACGGGTAGTCCGTCCGTTGCCATCACCTCGATCGCTTCGAACCGTCTTTGCGGCCGCCACCGACTTCGACAGTTCCGTGAAGCGTGTGGCCCAGCTCGGCGATGCGACGACGGGCAGCGGCGAGTTCTTCCGCTCTCGATCGAGCTCAGCCAGGCTTCTGTCCGGTATCGTTGAGCGCCTGATTGCGCCAGTTGTAGATCGTCTGCTCGGTGACATCGAGACCTGAGGCGATCTCGGCAACCGTGCGGCCTGACTTCAACAAATCGAGGACTTTCCGGCGAAACTGAAGGTGGATAACGTCGGGGCATCGTGAACCTCTCTCGGGTGCATCAATGCCCGAAGTAGAACAAACGAACTCCGGAAAACTCGAGAATACATCAAATGTCTCCGGATTCGCTGGCGCGATTCACTATGAGACGCCAAGTTTCGTTCACGAAACTGTCTCTCTACCAAGGTGATTTCTCCACACAATCAGCAACGGTCAGTGCTAGGGTAAGGACCAAGAAACTTGGAGCGAAGTGCGTATCACGCTTGGCACTGCTACTCCCACCCGATGACGCATCCGACGAACCGAAATATCCATCAACAGAACCTCGGAGCGCCTGAATTCGTTCGCAAACCACTGGACAGGTGCTGTCAGACCCCACCCGCTATCGCGAGAACCATGGAAACTCGACGCCGTGGGATCGCTGCCTGAAGACGTAATCGCGGATAGTGAATTCGTCACCCGGCTAAGGCTCGGCGGTGATCACCCAAGAATAATCTAACCAATCTCTAAACCGACTGCTCTCATACAATTCTGAACTCGAAGCGTGATAGAAGGGCCCTCGATCGATGCGCGAGATTCTTCCGGCTCTCATTGAAGCCGCAAACCACGGCACGCAGGTCGCGCTTGCGACAGTCGTTCGAACTTCTGGCTCTGCGCCGCGTCCGCCCGGAACCGCACTGTTCATATCTCGAGGAGGAGAAGTCTCGGGGTCGATCTCCGGGGGATGCGTAGAGGCCGCGGTGTTCGAGGAAGCAATGGATGCTATGTCGTCTGGCACGCAGCGACTGCGGCGATTCGGATTCACCGACGCCGACGCGATTGCAGTGGGATTGACGTGCGGCGGGATAATCGAAGTGTTCGTCGAATTGTTGTCGCAACAGGACGTCGACTTGTATCGTGCAGTTCTGGCCGATATCAAAGCCGACAGGACTGTCGCCATAGCCACGATCATCAGTCACCCTGACAAGGAATGCGTTGGCAGAAAACTGGTTGTCAGATCTGACTCGATTGTCGGAACGTCCGGGCTGGGGCGCACCGACGAGTCGATCGCAAAAATTGCGCGCGAGAACATTCCGACGTCCGAATCATTTACCACGGATGCGCAAAGCGTGACGATTGGTTCTGATATGCAGGTTTTCATCTCGATATTCGCCACACGCCCCCGTCTTATTATCGTCGGCGCGATTGATCTCGCGTCGACATTGGCTCATGTTGGCGCGTACTTGGGATATCAGACAACGCTATGCGACGCTAGGCCGCTGTTCACAACACGAAAGCGGTTCCCCGATGTAGACGAGTTGGCAGTTGAGTGGCCTAATCGATATCTGGAGGAGCAAGTTCGTGTCGGGCGGATCGATCGTGGGACAGTCTTATGCGTTCTGAGCCACGATCCCAAATTTGACGTTCCGACGCTCGTTTACGCGCTTACCCTCGACGACGAGATTCGACCACGCTATATCGGAGCGATGGGCTCTAGGCGCACTCATCGCGATCGACTGCAGCGACTGAGAGAAGCCGGCGTGGCCGACGAGAGTTTGCAGCGACTCCGCAGCCCCATTGGCCTCGATCTGAAAGGACACTCAGCAGTGGAGACAGCCATCTCAATTGTCGCTTTCAAGAACGGCGGCAGCGGACTCCCCCTGAGCGAGACGATCGGTCCCCTCCACGCCCAGCCCGCATCACATTGCTAGACCATCGATTTCTCGGTTTATTGTTCGACGCGGGTTAAGAGTCACAGGCTGTCTGAGAATTCGCGATATCGGGACGTGTGCCTGGCCGAATTCGCAGATGTGGCGCCCAGTTCGGGTCGGCGATTTCTCTTGTGGGAGTTGCGCATGTGACAGCTGCGGCCCGGAATTTGGTTTCTGGGTCCTTCTCCGTGATCGTCGCTGACAGCGGGCATCCAGTAACTCAACTCCGCATCCAGGTGTTCGGTGAGATTCTCACTAGAGCGACGCAACATGCACTGCACAAACAATGTCGGACCGTTCGTTCCATTCTGAATTGCACCCGCGCTCCTGGATTGCGCAAACGGATCGCAGTGGACCGGTGCGAGATATCCTCGCCTACGTCACCGGGCGGTTGATCGACGACCCGCATCTGTCTGCGCGCACACTGTGCGACGAGATCGAAGACCTCGCCCGTGAATCTCATACTCGACGTCAAGAGGGGCTGCGAGACGATCTCGCGCCCGATCTGTCCGGCATACTTGACTGCGACAGAGTGGGCGAGCGCACCGAACAATAATCTGATAGTCACAGAGACACAATGTGATCGGGCTAATCTTCGGAGACCCCGGACTCGCAGAGATTGGAATCGAGGGCTCATTTGTTAGTCGGAACCCACTCTCACTCTGCGAAGGGCCAGGAATCCCCTCACCGACTTGACGGACTCGACCGAATCTGCCGCAGACTCGGTGAGCGAATCAGGTGAATCGATTCGGTGCGAAGTCGTTGCACCGAGCGCCCCGACCAATCGCAAGGCTCTTTGCCTGACAGCCAGTCCTAGCGCAGTCCTAGCGAACACCGACTTTGATCCGGCTCATCCGACCAACGCCAGCACGATCATCTCGTGCCCCGTTGTCGCGGAGGGCGTTTAGTTGCGGTCCACTGGGGGCTTCGCAATAAGTGATCGGCGCGATGCTCAGTCACGCTTGATGAACGCCCTGTAAATCGGCTCGACGTTGTCCTCACTTTTGTATCGATTGGCGAGGACACTGAACAGTTGTTGTTGCGACCCGGCTGTGCCGCGACGAAGAGCGAAGTTTGCCGACACCGACCATAGGATTTCATTGGCACACCTGAGATCGCGTCTCTCAGCTCAAAACTCACTTATCCCCGCCATCATTTCGCACCGGAATGTGAGCCCGCATCGGTATGTACCCTCGGAATCCAGTAGGACGATGGTTATCCTATTCCGATCCTGAGTTCGCTCGGAATGCGGTGTCATTCGGACTGATTCGCGCCAGTAGGTCCTACTGACCCGATGTGTCCTCGTTGACAGTGGCGGCGACGCAATTCGCGCGCCGCCACTCGTCAGTCTGTCGACAAGCTCCTGACCCTAGTCGGCGGATTCACCGATTCACAACTCAAGCGACACCAAACTCTGTCTTCCACTTCGCCCGGAAGAATGCTTCGTAGTCAGCCCCCAGGATCGGCCCGGATCCTGTTGCGCCTACCGATTCTTTGTCCAAGATGTACGGTTTCATCAGCCCAGCTCCATAGGTGTCAAAGACACTGAAGTCCGGCGCAATCGCCGTGCCACGTGCCATATACTCCAGCGCCTGGTCGACAGCTGCCCATGCTTGAGTCTCCCACGCGTACTCGCCGACGGCATCGATCGCGCCACTTCGGATGCCATCGATGCTGGCCGGCGTAGAGAATGTGCCAACGATCATCGTTGAACGGTCACCTGCTTGGGCTTGACGCACAGCCTGGGAGATGAGTGGCAGGCAAAAGTCACACACGGTCCAGACAGCTCCCAAATCACGTCGCTGCTGCAGAGTTTGGGTAGTGGTAGAGAGAACATCCTGCGCTGCGTTGCTCAGATTGATGTCGTGAACCACCGCAAGTTCGGCACTCCCGGACGCATTGACATCACTCACCAGCTGTTCTTGCTGATTGAGATTCGCGACTCCAACAGTAGGCGCGGTGAATGCCAAGATCTGCTGACTGCGCGAAGGATTCGGAACCTTGAGCCGGCTCAGCATCCAGTCGTTCGTGATCTCTGCGAGTTTCGTCCCGTCGATACCATAGTCGTAGAAGCCGGCAACCTGAGTACCGCCGCTCAAGGTACCGAACCACGGGATTCCGCGGTCTCGCGCCGTCTGCAGCGCAGACGCAACCTGAGTCGGATTCTGACTTGCCGAAATGATCAGATCGGGTCCTTGGGAAAGGATGGAGGTCGCGCATTGCTGAAGCTTCTGAGTATCGAAGTCGGGGTCACACGTGGTGACCTCCCAATTGAGTAGCTGCGCAATCTGTTTGACTGCTGTCTCAATCCGTACGCTGCTGGCCGACTGGCCAGAAAGCAGAATGAGTCCGACCTTCTTGGCAGCCGGCAGATCAGTGGATCCGCCAGCCTTGGCTGCGGCTAGCTCTCCAGCTGACCTTGCGGCGTTGGTATCGGCCTCGGTGCCCGCGTAAGCGTAGGCTGTCGACGCATCGCCCGTTGACTCCGCCGCATCCGTTGACTGCGAACAGGCAGACACGGCCAGGGTGGCCACCAATGCTATCCCGAAATAACAATTCCGCCTGGTCTTCTTCCGAAGAATGGACGACGCTCGCTTCATGATTCTCTCATCTCCGTTGCAGGGGCAAAGCAGCCGCACGAGGACACCTCGACGGCTTCCGCCGCGTTCCTGAAGACGCGACTTGTGGGACGCCGGTGGCCCAAGGTGCAGATTCCGACCAAACCGTCAGGCGAAGGCGGGTACCCGATGTTGCTCCCCCTCATCAAAGAAGCACCACCTGGACTTCTGAAGGTTAAGCCCAGCTAAACAAGTCACAAAGATTCCTGGTTCGGTCAGCGGACTTCGGCGCCCTCTGAGCTGCGCCACTATCTCCTTGGCGCCGATCGGTGGATCGGCACGATTGTGGCACGAGACTAAGTCGACGTCAGGAATCTCGCGAATAAAGCGATGTCCTCTGGCGGCGCCGCTTGTCCGCGAGCACCTTTCGACCGACTGAACAGCTTCCCTGCCGCGAGCCATTCTTCAAACAGTCCGCTGCGGACCAATAGTGCTGTTTCACAATGTCATTCGTGCATCACAACACCGCCGACAATACGGGATCGAAACTTGGACGTCACCGTCTGATGCGTCGAGCAGGGGCACGCTACTTACGTTCTCGCCGGATACAGCGGATTCGATCAGAGTATTCATTGGCGCGCTTGACATCCCGACTCCGAAATCTCCAGGAGATCAAACTGTTCGACGTCCTATTTCGCGGCGATTCGGCTCCGGTTCGAGGTGCGGATGGCTGAAGTGAGAGGCCGCGCAGGGAGATCCCCGCCACTTGGGCGTGGCGCTCGCGCATGAACTCGTCAACGGCTCGAAGCCCATTCGAGTGCTGCATCGACGATGGGGCGATAGCCCGTGCAACGGCACAGGTTACCCGCCAATGCGGTGCGTACGTCGCCTTCCGAAACGTCGGCCACAGATTCGAGCGTTGCTATCAGTGCCATGAGAACACCCGGGATGCAGAATCCACACTGCACACCTCCGTGGCGCAGCAGTAACTCAGCCAACGGGTGGTTCTTCAGTCCTTCCGCTGTCGTGACACTCGCCTGGTCGACCTGAGCTGCGAGTGTCAGGCATGCTGCCGCTGGTCGACCATCAATCATCACTGTGCATGCGCCGCACTGACCCGCACCGCAACCTTGCTTTGCGGCCGTTAGACCCAGACGAACGCGAAGCGCAGTGAGAAGAGTTTCCGCCGGCTCAACCTCGAATTCCTCGCTACGGCCATTCACCTCAACATCGATCATCTGCCTGGATGACATTTGAGCATCTCCTCCTAGACTCCCTGGGTCACGACACGATCGCATGCGAGCTTGAACGCACGTGCGGCGAGCTGGCCGCAGACCGCCTTGCGGTAATCGTCAGGGACGCGTCCGTCGCCGTTTACCGCCACAGCGTTTTCAACGGCTCTGGGAATGTCCCGAATTGCATCCTCTGCACGAACTCCAACGAAAGAATCAGATAGTTCGCTGAGTAGGACGGGAAGAGGCCCTATGTTGCCTACTGCCAATTCGATCTGTTGAATGACATTCTCGTGGTCAAGCACGACCTTTGCGCCGGCAGTCGCAATGGCAATGTCCATAACGCGGCGCACTCCTTGTTTGACGAAAGCCGAGCCGGTTCGAAGTGAAGTTGGCCGCAGGGTTACTGTCTCGATCACCTCCCCTGCGCTCAGGCTGGTGCGGTGAGATCCAAATAGAAAGTCCGCAAAGCTTTCCTTGCGTCTGTATCCAGCACCCACAATTTCAATCTCCGCACCCAAGACGAGTAACGCTGGACCTGCATCCATTGACCTCGATGCATTTGCAATGGTGCCACCGATGGTCCCCCAGGCACGAACAGCAGGCGACCCGATGCCTACGGCAACGTCAACGAGGGCGGTGGCGTCCGAGTGGAGAATGGAATCGGTTGCGATACGCGCGTGAGTGACCACCGATCCAATGGACAAGCGGTGGCGACAAAATTGCACGTCGTCGAGTGAATTGACGCGGCGCAATGACACGAAAGGACGGTTGGTGAGACCACTGACCCGTGCACGCGGTCTGCGAAGTCTCGGCATCAAGTCGGTACCACCGGCCACGATGAGCGCATCAGGGCTTCTACGCAACAAATCCACCGCCTCGGCGATCGAGGTCGGCGCGGCGTACCATTCGGCGGTCATCGAGGTTGCCTTGCGGTCCGCCAGATTCGTTGCGGAGTCATCGGAAGCTGTCGTAATGGCGCACCGATGGCAGCCGAAACGGCGTTGCCTATCGCAGCGGCCGTGGGGATTACGGCGGCTTCGCCGACCGATCGAGATCCGTATGGCCCGGAAGGTGGGACCGACGGCGCTACGAAGTGCACCGTGAGCGCAGGTATGTCGGATGCAGTCGACACCAAGTAGTCCACCAAGCCCGGTCGGACCTGCATCCCCGACTCGATTCTGGTCCCTTCCGACAACGCCATACCGAGCGAATGTGCTATTCCGCCTTCGATCTGCCCGCGAGCACCGAGCGGATTCAGTACCTTACCGATATCGTGGGCAACGACAACTTCAAGGACGTCGACCACTCCCGTCTCAGGATCAACCGTCACCCGCACGCCGGCAGCGTAGTACGACGGGTAGGGAAAACCTGCATACATGGTGCGGCCGATCGACATCGGTGAGTCCACGGGTGCGTGCTCGGCCGGCAACGGAGCAGCGTGGGAGGAGAGCTGGAGGTGATCGTCGAGCGCAGAGCGGGCAACTTCGACGAGAGTGACGAAACTGCCTGCGGCATACACGGCTCCCTCCTCGAACTCAACCTCCTCGACAGAACGTCCGAGCATCAGTGCGCCTCTACATTTGATCTTCTCGATGAGGCCGCGGCTGGCTGCAAGCACTGCACGACCCGCATTGAGGGTGGTCTGGCTGCCAAGACTCCCCCAATCGAATGATCCTGCATCAGTGTCCTGCGATAGCAACCCGACACGAACCGGATCAATACCAAGCTCCTCGGCGACAATGAGCGGCAGAGCTGCGGTAGCACCTGATCCGTTCTCTTGCGCGCCAACTACCAGCGTCGTGGAGCCATCGGGATTGAGCCTGAGAGTGGCGCCTGACGCGAGAGGCACGCTGCCCCACCACCCCACCGAGACTCCCATGTGCTCGCCTGGCCGCACACGGGCGGTAATTTCGCAGGCAACCTTGTCGAGGCATCTCGCCGCAGTGGGATGGTCGACGACTTGTCCGGTCGGGCCCAAGTCACCATCGGCGAGGAGGTTGCGCTGTCGCAACTCCACAGGATCCAATCCGAGCCGCGTGGCGATCTCATCGGTGTGTTGCTCCACCGCCCAGCAAATCTGTGGGGCAGTCGGGCCGCGAGTCGAACCAGCAGGAGTGCGATGTGTATAGACCGTGTGAGCCTCGATTTGCAGGTGCGGGATTCGATAGGGTCCTACAGCCATCAGTGTGCCGATCTCCGCGGAGTTCGGGCCATGAGATGCATACGCACCGGTGTCGAGAACGATACGACCCTGTCGTGCAATCATCACGCCGTCTCTGGACAGGCCGGTTCGCAGCTCGATAGTCATCGGATGCCGGGTCATATCCGGTACTACAAATTCCTCTTCCCTCGTAAGTTCGAGACGCACCGGCCGCCCCGCTACTCGAGCAAGGGCGGCCGCATGAGCTTCCAGGTGGAAGTCACATTTTCCCCCGAAGCCACCACCGAGGGTAGGCACAATGACGCGCACAGATGACAGTGGAAGATCGAGCATCGTGGCGAGGCCGTTTCTGGCCAAGAACGGCACCTGCGATGTCGACCAAACTGTGAGGTCGTTACCAGTCCACTCAGCGAGAACAGCGTGTGGTTCAATCGAAAGAGGATGAGACATATCCGTTGCAAATCGCGATTCGACGACGATCTCAGCGGTCGCGAGTGCGCGTTGTGCGTCACCGTTGACGATACTTACGTAGGCGCAGTCGTTGCCGCAGCTGGTGTCCGGCCGGCTTTGCACATAAGTAGCGAACTCGGGGTGAACAAGCGCGGAGGGATCCGCGAGGTTCTTTTCCGGGTCCAAGAGAGGCTCGAGATCATCAAACTCAACGGAAATCGCTCGCACCCCGGCCTCGGCAGCTTCGAGGGTGGTCGCGGCGACCGCAGCGACTATTTCACCCTCGAACCGCACGACGTCCCTGGCGAACAGTGAGCGGTCGGCAATACTCAACCCATATCGCCGATTTGGTACGTCATCTGCGGTGATCACCGCCCTCACACCTGCGACACGCTTCGCTCTACTGGTGTCTAGCGCTCGAACTCGCGCGTGGGGGCGACCAGCAAGTAATAACCGCGCATGAAGCATTCCTGGCCGGGTCAGGTCTGCGGTATACAGGGCGCTACCGTCGACCTTCGCTTGTCCGTCGCGGCGAGGCACTTCGGTTCCGATCACTCGCATCGGTTTGTCCGTCTGTTCGTGCATTTTGCTCCCTGGTCAAGTTCCAGACCCGCATCCGGATAGTTCGTTGCATTCGCGGTCTACAGCGGAATCCTTCTCATCAGTCGACTATCCGAGCATCCTTCCTGTCGAGGAAGGGCTTGCATCGTCGGCGTATGCAAGGCGGACAAGTGAATCCTCGGCGAGTTCCGGGAGTTGCAACTCCCCGGTAACTCGTCCTTCCCGGATTCCGACCACCCGTGTGCAAACTCGGATCAGCTCGCTGAAGTCCGACGAAATGACGATGATGGCGCGTCCAGATTGTGCCAGGCGCTCTATCAGACGAAAGATCTCCTCCTTCGCACCGACATCAACACCCTGAGCGGGCTCATCGAAAATGAGTATGCGGCTGTCAGCCTCCAACCACCGAGCGATCACAACCTTTTGCTGGTTGCCGCCCGAAAGATCACCAACCATCGTTTCGGAACTCGCCGTCTTGAGCGCCAATTCCGTGCCGACTCTGGAAGTCGCAAGGAGCTCACTACTGCGCCGCGTGAACGGTGTCCAAGTCCATCGGTGCCGTCGCAGGGATGCCAACGAGATGTTGGCGCGCACGCTGAAATTGGCTACCAGACCTTCGTGTCGGCGATCCTCTGGGAGGAGGCCTATCCCATTCGCAATGGCTGCAGTGGGGTTTCGTGGTCGAAACTGCTTTCCGTCGACTTCTATAGTTCCCCCGACCAGCGGGTCAGCGCCGAAAATCAATCGCGCAACTTCACTTCGTCCAGACCCGACCAGCCCAACCAACCCGAGGACTTCACCAGCATGCAGGTCGAAACTCACATCGCGAACCCTGGGGGGGGCGTTGAGATTTCGAACCCGAAGCACCGGAACGTCATGCTTGTCCAACGCCGAAACCGTACGCCGAACCGAGATGGGTGCAGGTTTGCCGGTGATGGCCTCGATCATCGCGGCTTCATCCAGTTCATCGGTCCGCCGATCGCATACGTCGCGACCGTCCTGCATTACGACAACCCGATCGGTCAGTGCCTTTACCTCTGCAATTCGATGAGACACATAGACAATCCCATGCCCAACATCACGTAGCCCACGGATCAGCTGATGCAGATGCTGAATCTCGTGGTCTGTGAACGAAACCGTCGGTTCGTCAAGTACCAACACTCGCGCGTCGTGGTGCAAAGCGCGGGCGATCATGACAAGGCGCTGCTGGGTCGCTGACAGACTTCCCACATAGGCATTCGGATCAACGTCGATCGACAGGCGGTCCAGCAGCTTGGCCACCTCTCGCCTCATGCGGCGATGATCGATCAATACCCCCGCGCGCCGCGGATACGAGGTTCCCAGCGTGACATTCTCCGCTACCGTCATGTCGGGTACGTTGTTGAGCTCCTGATGTACGAACGCAAGACCAAGTTCGTACGCGGTGCGTGGACCGTATCCTGACTTCACCAGATTTCCTGACACCTCGAGCGTGCCGCTATCTGGTTGAACAAGTCCTGCTAGGACCTTGATCACACTGCTCTTGCCTGCGCCGTTCTTTCCAAGCAATCCAAGGATTTCTCCCTCCCGGACATCCAGGCTGGCCCCGTCAAGCGCCCGAACTCCCGGGTACTGCTTGACTAATTCGCGGCATCTAACATAGGGCTGGGACATTTCAGCGGCTTCCGCGGGCTAAACGAGAGATACCGATTGCGGCGACGAGAATTCCGCCCTGGATGATTGACACCATCGGCCCGGAAAGATTCAGCAATGTCAGTCCCGACCCGATCATCTGCAGATACAAGGCGCCGATAGCGGTGCCGACTGGAGTGAAAACCCCAACTCGGAACAGGCTCGACCCAAGAAATGCAGCTGCATACGCAGGTAACAACTGTCCAAGTCCAGCGTTCGGATTGCTCGCCCCAGCCTGTGAACTCAAGAGAATCGCAGAAATTGCGGCGGTTAGCCCGACAATTGCAAATCCAGAGGCAATGAGAACCCGAACCCGCACTCCTGCAAGACGAGCGGCTTCAACATTGCCACCAATCGCATACATGTAGCGACCAGGCTCGGTATGTCGCATGAGAACATGCAGCAGTGCCAGAACTACAGCACCGATATAGACCTGATTGGAGATTCCGAATAATGTTCCGGACGCAATATCTACAAATCCGGACGGAATACCACTGAATACACTATTGCTGTCAGTTAGCTGCAGGCCGACGCCGGCATATACCGTCGACAAGGCGATTGTCAGGATAAATGCGGGTAATCGCAAGTACGCTACGGCGATACCACTCAGACTACCTAGCGCGGCACCCAGCGCAAGAGTCAGCAGAATCGCCACCCAATAGTTAAATCCCCAATACTCCGAGGAGAGGGCTACCACGACGAACACAGCCAACAGACTGGTAAGTCCACCGACCGACAGATCGAATTGGTTCATTACCATCACAACAGTCACACCCAACGCGACCATCAGAAGAGGGACGCAGTCGCGAAGGATGCCCAGAAGTGTCAATCGAGTCAGAAATGAATCCGGCCGTAGCAGGCTGAAGATTAGAAATGTCAGCACAATTGCAACAAGAACGCCGTATCGCGACACTAGTTCGCGCGCACCGAACGACTTTCGGGCAGGCTTCACAGCTGGCGGTGTCGTCGGGTCGACCGCCAACGTACTCATTGAGATTCTCCTCGGTTACGCAACAGCTCGGTCGCAGCCGTGTCCACCCCACCGGAAGCGTCAAGCGCTACTCGGTACACGCTTCGTCCTCGTTCCGCACTCACCAGGCCCTCGACGATGTCCTTTCGGACTCGTTCGGGATCACGGGTTGTGGGATCCCCGTAGCCACCACCGCCGGTGCTCTTGGAAATGATGTGCTCTCCTGCCTTGAGCACAACATGAGCTTGCGCCGGGAGCTGGGTCAAGGTTCCGTCGATGCCACGCTTGAACTGATCAGCGCAAGCTCCGGCATGTCCGCCTCGCACTCCAAGCGGAGCTGTCTGGGTCCCATCACTTGTGTAGATGACCTCCATATCAGTGCCTACGGGGCCGTACTCGACATATGCACCGGGTGCACCGCGGAACTTACCTGCACCCTCGCTGTCGACAATCAACTCCTGAGTCAGCACTTCGATCGGGTACTTCATCTCGTCAACTTCCACACTGTCGTGCAGTTGCAAGCCTGCTACACCGATGCCGATAACAGTCAACCAGCCGTCTTCTGACGGAGCGCCTGCTCCATTGGTGACGAGAAGGCACAAGAAATTGACGAATGGCCCACGACCCTCTCGCGGATCAACGCCAGAAATAACTCCCATTGCTGGGGGCAGGACCTTTCCGATCTCAGCCAGCCCGAAGCCTTCGCCTAACCGCGCAATACCCATCGTGACCGCTTTTCCGACTGTCTCTGCGAGATTAGTCGTGGCAAGCGAACAACTGAACGGGTGGCGCGGAATGCCCAACATACAGTTCTCGCGCAAGAGCACATTTATACGCCGAAAACTGCCGGCGTTGGTGGGCACCTGCGTACGCAGGCTCGAAAAGACGCCTGCCATCGTGTTACTGATTGCAGTGGCCTCGGTAAGGTTCAAACCAATTGGCATACAGTCGATATTGTCGCGCAGATCGATATCGACAATAGATTTTTCTGCATCGATGGAAAGCTTCAGGTGGACCGGAATTCCATCAGGTGCTCCAGCAACGGGGTCATGACGAAGGTCAACTTCGACAACACCCGCCGGCAGTTCAGCGATCGCCTTCACCATTCTCTGCTCGGAATAGTCCAGCCAGTCTCGCTCGAAGGACCGTAAATCGTCCTGACCAAGTTCGACGAGAAGCTCCTGCAATCGTCGCTCACCGATTCGAGCGGCAGCAAGAATCGCAAGAAAGTCGCCATGCCACATGTCCGGAACCCGGAGTCGGACCTGACAGATACGAACAAAATCCTGATTGATCTCGTAATCCTGCTGTATCTTTGTGCCAGGGAAAATCAAGGCGCCTTCGTTATACACATCCTCCGCCTCCGCGAAGAATGTTGTCGGAGCAGAGTTTCCGGTGTCAGCGACATGTGCCTTGGCGAAAACTGTGTATTGGTGGCGACCCTGCGGATCGACAACCGGCATCAGAATGCACCAGTCGGCAGCATGTGAGTTGCCGTGATACGGCGAGTTGTTGACAAACGCGTCGCCTGCCTTCAGCGTCGGGTTGAATTCCTTCATCCATTTCGCCTGTAGATCCGGCCCCCGGAAGCTATGACAAGGAAGACTCTCGGACACTGTCAGCACTTCGTCGTCGGCGGTCAGAATGCCGCACGAAAAATCCCGTGCCATGTTCATGATTGCGGACCGTGCTGTGCGGAGAAGCGTATTCATCATCGCGCCCACCACGCCTTCGAGGCGGTTGTTGATCAGGGCCAACCTCACGCCGTCGAACTGCTTAACATCCGCTACGGTCGGCGGCAATTCGATGATGGTCATCCTAGATCTCCTTTTGAGCGGGTTCGTTGGTGGTGGTTGCGATGCCGGTGTAGACGATTAATGAGCCGGACTCCGCCAACTCGATTGCTGCGCGAGGCGGAACGACGATCGTCGTTACTGGCGACTCCACGAATACCGGACCATTGACCGGCATTCCTGCAGTGAGCGTGTCGGTTCGCCGAACGGTGGCTTCAACCCATCCGTCACCGGCAAAATACGCACGGCGAGTACGGTCTTCTCCACTGTCACTACCGTTGCCTGTAACGGGTGCAATACCTTGAGTACGCAAGGCGCATCGCACCTTTGCGCGCCATGAGACTATTTCGACCTCGGAAACATCATCGGTAACGGCGAAAAGATCGTCGTGCACCTTGTGGAATTGATTCTTGAATTCTTGCACATCCGCATCGCTTTCGAAGGTGGCCCGCGGCAAAGGAACTTCGATTTCCCACACCTGGTTGCTGTATCGGGCTTCCACACTGTATGCGATAACTACATCATTGCTTCCTGCGCCTGGTCCGGCAATGAACTTCTCTGCCTGTCGGGTTAGTTCGGCAAGCGAAGCGTTGGCCAGCTCGAAATCGAATGATCCTGTTGCCGTTGGTCCACTAATAGCGACATCACGAGTCAGGTCGGAAAGTAGCGCACCCGCCGCGCTCAGCGCTGCACTTACCGCCGGAATCAGTACGGTCTCCAATCCGAGCCGTCGGGCGATGGTGGCCGAGTAGAGGCCTGCACCGCCACCACCACCGACCATCACCGCTGACTTCGGGTCAATACCTTGGGCCAAAGTAATGTCTTCGATAGCCGTAACCATGCGTTCGCAGGCAAGCGTGAAGATCGCCGAGGCAGCTTCGTAAAGATCAATTCCGAGAGGTTGGGCTACATGCTTTTCGATTGCGGCGGCCGCGGCCGCCGCATCGATCGGTATCTTCCCGCCAAGGAAATATTCGGGATCGACATATCCAAGGACGACACAAGCATCCGTGACCGTCGGACGGGTTCCACCTCTACCCCAGCAAACTGGTCCGGGATCCGAACCCGCGCTTTCAGGGCCGACGTGCAACAGACCTCCGTCATCGACCCAACCAATACTTCCGCCACCGGCTCCAACGCTCCGCACGTCCACTGCCGGGAAACCTGTAATGTAGCCCTGTTTGGCATGCCCGACGAGGGTCTCCCGCGTCCACGGGATCTCGCCGCCGCGAATAAGACCAACATCGTAAGTCGTACCGCCCGCGTCGGTGACAATGACGCTGTCAGCGTTTGCGTCGAGAGCAGCAAAGTAGCGACCGGCCACAGGCGCTGCCGCTGGCCCGCTGCCGATTGAATGGATCGGAGTTTCTGCGACGTCACGGCCGTCGAGCATGCCGCCAGCCGATGTCAGGATGAGAAGCCGACCGGCGAATCCAGCCTCCCGTAGCCGCTCCTCGAGCCTACCGATATATACACCCATAAGCGGCTTGAGCGAGGCATCGATGACTGTCGAGGATGCTCGACGATACTCACGTAGCGTGGGATTCAGCTGATGAGACAAAGTGTACGGGATACCAGGCGCGTACTCTTCTAGCAGTTCGCCGACGCGGAGTTCGTGTACGGGGTTAAGTATCGACCATAGAAGACACACTCCTACGGCCTCAACTTCCAACTCGACCAACTGGTGCGCGATCTCGATAACGGCCTGCTCGTCGAGAACGTCGCGAATCTCACCACTCGCCAAAACCCGTTCTGGGACACCGAAAGTCAGCGACCTGGAGACATACGGGTCAGGGTAAGCCTGCGTGTAATCCATTGGCGATGTGCGCCCACCACCTTCGCGAATCATCAGGATGTCGCGATGCCCCTTGGTAGCCAAGAACGCGGTCTTGGCTGTACGGTTTTCGACGATCGCATTCGTAGCTCGTGTGGTCCCGTGAATAAGCATATCGGAGCTCTCGAGCAACTCCTGGGATGTTAGGCCAAACTCCTTGGAAGCCACCGCAATCACATCGAGCAAGCCCCGGATCGGGTCGTCGGGTGTTGTCGGGCTTTTGTAGAAGCGGAGACCATCGGGGTGGCCCTCGATCACAAGATCAGTAAAAGTCCCTCCCGTATCGACGCCGAGGCGCAATCGTGGGGCAGCAGGCTCCGTTTTAGTTATTGTCACAGTCAACTCTTCCTTGACGCGTTGCGGTTTGCCGTGAAACGAACAGAACTCCGACCCAGTGAAGTCGCGCAACTCCAGCCTTGCGGGACGGCGTCCGATCTGGATACAAGTCAATCCCCTCGGGGGCGGCACGCAAAGAGACTTGGTTCAGTGAGTGGACCGGATTCCTCCAGGAGCACATGTTCGGTTGCTACCGTCTCGATATTCACGAGATGCTCGACTCGGATGCAATATTCAATTCTGCGAGCAAACGAACTGGTCGAAAAGTGAGGACCTTGCCATGACGACTGACGATCTAGGTCGAACGCCTCCCGAGCGAATCCGCGTGCTCTTTGCATTCGGTTTGACACCCCAATTTTATGACGCCGATCCGACTACATTAAAAGCCATTCTGGCTGTGCTAGACGAAGGCTTCCGCGATCTCAGCGCACGCTTCGGCGTTGAAGTCCTCGGAGGCTTGGACGACGACGAGATGGTGGTCGGATCGGCCAACTCCTGGCCGTGGACCTGCTACCTACTCTGCGACGCGCCCAACTACGACGCGGTCCGCCAGGTCGCCGGCCTAGTTCGAACACTCAGAGTGGGTGAAGACAGGCTATGGCGCTACCTCAAAGTCGAAACCCGCATCGGGCGTCCGCTCTTCTTCGGAGCATCCTAAATGGCCTCGACGCGCCCGAGGACAGCCCTGATAACGGGTGCAGGTCAGGGGATCGGTGCAGATCTCGTTCGTCGATTGAGCACTGAAGGCTGGGAGGTGGTGGCGCTCGATCGAAACGCGGAGGCGCTCGACGCGCTCAGCGCAGAGTTGGACGGTCTGGTCAAAACTGTCACGTGCGATCTAGGCGATCCGAACGCGATCGAACGGATGTGGGCTGAGATTCCGACCGCATCACCAGTCGACTTGCTGGTAAACAATGCAGCCATGACCCACCTGAAAAGCCTATGGGATATAACTCTGGAGGAGTGGGACGCGGTTTGCGCAGTCAACCAACGCGCAGTCTTCTGGCTGAGCAGACTGGCCGGAGAGTCGATGCGGACCCAAGGCTGGGGTCGTATTGTCAACATTGCGTCTCTTGCTGGTCAGGCAGCAAGACCGAGCGGTGCACACTATGCCGCGACGAAGGGCGCCGTGATCGCGCTGACACGCGTTTTTGCAGCAGAGTTGGCGGACGCTGGTGTCACTGTCAACGCGGTCGCTCCAGGCACAATCGAAACGCCTATGACCGACGCGCTCTCGAACGAGGTCCGCGATCGGCTGTCCGCCCAAATTCCGGTAGGCCGATTGGGGCGTACCACCGACATCGCTGCCGCGGTGAGCTACCTAGCTTCTGAAAATGCCGGATTCATCACCGGCGCGACCCTGGATCTCAATGGCGGCGTTCTGATGCGCTAGCCGTCGCAGGCGTGGACGTTGTCGACGCGGAATTGAGGCAGACGGGACTGCCCCCGGTTTGGTTGACATCTGACCTGTGAAGATCAGTCTTCACGGTGAAAGGATGTACATCATGCCGAAGCCGTTCCCCGAGGAGTTCCGCCGCGACGTGGTCGCGGTCGCCCG